>Ga0210402_10000041_pt1 | contig 123221 bp, 125 predicted proteins | sample IncBWC7MmetaG_FD_161055 | JGI IMG/M metagenome (GOLD analysis project Ga0210402, IMG submission 161055) | Forest soil microbial communities from Barre Woods Harvard Forest LTER site, Petersham, Massachusetts, United States - Inc-BW-C-7-M | ecosystem: Environmental > Terrestrial > Soil >...
AATCGGCGCATATCCCAACGTGCAATTTTCCGGTCTGGATGCGCGCACCGCCGCGGTCGGCGCCTACTTTGTATTCATGGCGCTGAATATCGCCGGCGTGACGATCGCCGCGACGTTCGAGCTCATCGTCACGGTGCTCGCCATCGCCGAACTGCTGGTGTTCATGGGCGTGGTCTCGGGCGGCTTTGCCTGGTCGCATTTCACGGCCCAAGGCTGGGGCGGGGCGGACCGCTTCTCGCCGGCCACTTTGGGCGGCATCTTTGCCGCCATTCCGTTCGCGATCTGGTTCTTTCTTGCCATCGAGGGCGCGGCCATGGCCGCCGAGGAAGCCAAGGACCCGACGCGCATCATCCCGCGCGCCTACATCGGTGGGATCGGAACGCTGGTGCTGCTTGCCTTCGGCACCATGATTTTCGCCGGCGCGGTCGGCGACTGGAAGGCGCTGGCCAACATCAACGATCCCTTGCCGCAGGCGATGAAGATCGTGGTCGGCGCCAGCAGCGGCTGGCTGCACCTGCTGGTCTGGATCGGACTTCTCGGCCTCATCGCCTCCTTCCACGGCATCATCATGGGTTATTCGCGCCAGATCTTCGCGCTGGCCCGGGCGGGCTTGCTGCCCAAGGCGCTCGCGGCCATCCACCCGCGCTGGCGCACCCCGCACCTCGCCATCCTGGCCGGCGGCGCGATCGGCATCGCGGCCATCTATTCCGACAAGTTCGTGAGCATCGCCGGCCAGCCGCTCACCGCCAGCATCGTCACCATGTCCGCGCTCGGCGCCATCGTGATGTACATCATGAGCCTCTTGAGCCTGATGCGGTTGCGGCGCCGCGAGCCCACGCTCGAGCGGCCGTTTCGCGTACCGTTCTATCCGCTGTTCCCGATCACCGCCTTGAGTATTGCACTCGTGTCCCTGATTGCCATCGTTTACTACAATGTAGAGGTCGCGGCGCTTTTTGCGGCCCTGTGCGCGATCGGCGGAGCGGCAACTTACTGGCAGCGCCGGGGCTTGAACGTTCATCGCGACGCGATGCTGCAGCGGCCATAGCACCCTTAAGTCCAAAGCATCGCGATTCCAAAGCCGATTTGTTAGATTCCACCACTGCCGCAACCAAAAAGAACACCCATGCACACCCAGCGTTTGATTCTGACTCTCGCCGCCTGGGGCGTAGCGGCATCGCCGGCGCTTGCGGCTTTTTCGCCGGAACAAGCCCCCGGCCGGCTGCCCAAGAACGTGATCCCCTTGAGCTACACCATCGCCATCGTGCCGAACGTGGCGGCTCTGTCGCTGACCGGCCGGGAGTCCATCGTGCTCAAGGTGCGCGCCGCGACCGGCACCATTCAATTCAATTCGCTCAACGAAAAATTGCACGACGTGCGCTTCGACGGCAAGCCGGTCAAGAAAACGATGAGCAATGACAAGGCGCAGTTGACCACCATCGCGCTGATCAAGCCCGCGGCGGTGGGAACCCATACCTTGAGCTTCAGCTACTCCGGAAAAATCGAGGAGTCGGCGCAGGGATTGTTTGCGCAACCCTACCTCGATCCCAGCGGCGCCAAGCGCACCTTGCTGTCCACCCAAATGGAGGCCACCGACGCGCGGCGTATGTTCCCTTGCTGGGATGAGCCGGCATTCCGCGCCACCTTCCGGCTCACCGCCACCGTGCCTGCGGGCTGGGCCGCGGTGGGAAACATGCCCATCGCCAAGCGCGTGGTGCGGGGGAATCTCGCGACCATCACGTTTCAGGACTCGCCGAGAATGCCCTCGTACCTGATCGAATTTTCCGCCGGCGAGCTTGCGCAGATCTCCGCGACCAAAAACGGCACGCAATTCGGCGTTTGGGCGGTCCGGGGCCTTGAGAACAACGGTGCGACGGCGCTCGCCAACGCAGAGATCATACTGGCGGACTACAACGAGTACTTCGCTTACCCCTACCCGCTGCCCAAGCTCGATTCCATCGCGGTGCCCGGGGGCTTCCAAGGGGCGATGGAAAACTGGGGCGCAATCACCTACAACGATCAGACGCTGCTGCTGTCTGCGTCGAGCAGCATCGTCAATCGCCAGACCGTATTCAGTATCCAGGCGCATGAGATGGCGCACCAATGGAACGGCGACCTGGTCACCATGGCATGGTGGGACGACATCTGGCTGAACGAGAGCTTCGCCTCGTGGATGGCTGCCAAGGAAACCGACCTGCGCAATCCCGATTGGAAATGGTCGGAAGCCCAGGATGAGGATAAGGAAGATGCGATGAGCGCCGATGCCAGGGTCACCTCGCATCCGATCCAGCAGCATGTCACCGACGAGTTGCAGGCGACCAATTCATTCGATCCGCAAATCACCTACAGCAAGGGCCAGGCAATTTTGCGCATGTTCGAAGCCTTCCTCGGGGCGGATAAGTTTCGCGACGGGATTCGCGGCTACATCAAGGCTTTTGCCTACTCGAACGCCACCACCGGCGATCTTTGGAATGCGCTGAACTTCAGCAGCGGCCAGGACGTGCGCGCAATCGCGGCGGGCTGGACCGAACAGGCCGGCTTTCCCTTGGTGAGCGTTGTCGCCAGTTGCGATGCCGCGGGCGCGCGCACTCTGCAGCTGTCGCAAAAGCGATTCCTGCTGCAAGGGGTCGACAAGCAGCAGGCCAGCTGGAAAATTCCGCTGCAGATCCGCAGCGGCAGCGATGCGGCTGCGCACGCTTTGCTGCTGACGCACCAGGATCAAACGGCGCCGGCCGGGCGATGCGACGAACCTTTGAGCGCCAATGCCGGCGCCTTGGGCTTTTATCGGACTCGCTACGATGCCGCGACGCTCGCGGTCAATACCAGGAATTTCGGGCGCCTGCCCGATCCCGACCGGATAGCGCTGCTCGACGATCAGTGGGCGCTGGTCGAGGCCGGTATCGACCCCCTGCCGACGTACCTGGCGCTGGCCGCGTCGATGGGGTCCGATCTCGATACCACCGCGTGGATTCAAATCGCGGGAGCATTGGCGACCATCGAATATGCCGAGCGCGGCACGCCCGGTCACGAAGCTTTCGCCGCATTCGCGCGTTCCTTGCTGAAGCCGGCGTTCGAGCAATTGGGATGGAATGCGAAACCCAATGAAACGGCGGCGGTACAGAGGCTGCGCCGCAACGTGATTCGCCAGCTCGGCACCCTGGGGGATCCGGCCATCATCGAGGAGGCGCGCAAGCGCTTTGCCGCGTTTCTCTCCGACCACAAATCCATTTCGCCGGACGATCAGGCAATCATTTTGAACATCGTCGCGCAGAATGCCGACGCGGCCACCTTTGAAAGCCTGCATGCGGTGGCGCGCGCGGGCAAGGACGAAACCGAGACGCGCCGCTACTACGCGGCACTGATGGCGGTCCGGGATCCGCTGCTTGCGCAGCAAGCGGCCCAGATCGCGCTGTCCTCGGAGATCCCGCCGCAGGCGGACTCGCTGCGGCTGCAGCTGCTGCAGCGGTTGTCCGACCGGCATCAGCAGTTGTCGTGGCACGAGTTCATCGACAACAGTGAACGGTTGCTCAAGCCCTTCGCGGCCAACGCGCCGCTGATCGTCGCGCAATACATGCCCGAGGCCTACTGGAGCGGCATACCCTTATCCGAAGTCGAGGCCTGGGTGCGCGCGCACGTGCCGGCAGAAATGGGGGAGAATGTCGATCGCGGCATGGAAACGGCGCGGTTCAAGCTCGCCGAAAAGGACAGGCTGGTGCGGGACACGGACGCCTACCTGCACCGTTGAACCCTGAGATTTCGCCGACCTGTTCGCAGCGCAGCTGATCGCGTCTTTTGCGCGGCCGCGTTGTATGGGTTACAACTGGGCCACCGAACCTTGCGGCAGGTACGCGGGCGATGGAACTGCTTGAACGAGAACGATATCTTGCGGATTTGACCGCGTGGTTCGGCGCCGTGCCGGAACGCGGCGGCTGCATCGCGCTGGTACGCGGCGAAGCGGGCATCGGCAAGACCGTGCTGCTGCAGAAATTCTCGGAGCAGCAGCGCGACGCGCGAGTGCTCTGGGGGGCGTGCGATGCACTGTTTACACCCCGGCCGCTGGCGCCGCTCCACGACATCGCGCGGCAGGCGCAAGGCTCGCTGCTGACGGCCATGAGCTCCGGCGCGAACCGCGACGCCATCTTCGCCGCAGCGCTGGATGAGCTCGAGGGGGCGCGAGCACTGGTCGTATTTGAAGACATGCATTGGGCGGACGAAGCAACGCTCGATCTGCTCAAGTATTTAGGAAGGCGCATTCACCGAACACGGGTCATGCTCGCGGTGACCTATCGCGATGATGAAGTCGGCCCGCGGCATCCGCTGAGATTCGTCATCGGCGACCTGCCGCGCGCCCACACGTTTCAGATGCCGCTATCGCCTCTTTCGGAACCCGCCGTGGCGCAGCTTGCGACGCGGGCCGGGCGTCCCTCCAAGGGTCTTCACGGCATCACGGGCGGCAATCCGCTTTTCGTGACCGAAGTTCTGGCCGGGGCAACCGACACGGTGCCGGTCACCGTGCGTGATGCAGTGCTGGCGCGCGCAGCGAGGTTATCCCCCGCAGCGCGTGAAATCGCCGAGCTCGTCTGCGTGGTCCCCGGGAAGGCGGAAACCTGGCTTCTCGAGCAAGCCGCCCAACCGGACGACGCGGGCGTCGAGGGATGCCTCAGCATCGGGATGGTCCGCACCGAGGATGGCGCACTTGCGTTCCGCCACGAGATCGTCCGGCGTGCGCTCGAGGACTCGTTGTCCCGGGCACGCCAGCAGAGTCTGCACGCGAGGGTACTCTCGATCCTGGCGCCGCGGCCGGGTCTTGCAGCGGCGCGGCTTGCGCATCATGCGAATGGCGCCGGCAATGACACGGAGGTGCTGCGTTATGCACCCGTTGCCGCCGCTCAGGCGGCGTCGGTGGGAGCTCATCGTGAAGCGGCGGCGCACTATCACGCCGCCTTGCGTCACGCCGAAAGCCTCGCGGCCGATGAGCGGGTACACCTGGAGGAACTTTTATCGTATGAGTGCCATCTCACCGGCCAACACGAACGCGCCATCGAGTTCCAGCGCTCCGCGCTCACGTTTTGGCGCGCATCGGGACAACGGGTGAAGGAAGGCAACGCGCTGCGTTGGTTGTCATGGCTGAGTTGGTTTGCCGGCAATGGCGCCGCTGCCAATCAATACGCCAGCGAGGCCATCAATATCCTCGAATCGCTGACGCCGGGCCCGGAATTGGCGATGGCCTACTGCATCCGCGCGGATCTCGACATGGAGGCTCATGAGGCGAACTCGGCTGTGGAATGGGCAGAGCGCGCCATCGCGCTGGCGGAACCCTGGGCGCATGCGGGCATCTTGAGTCAGGCGTTCAATATCCGCGGCACGGTACGACTCATCGGCGGCGACACCTCCGGTTGGGCCGACCTTGACCGCAGCATGCAGCTCGCACTGGACGGCGGCATTCCGGAGCGAATTGCGGGCACGCACACAAATCTGGCCGCCATGGCGGTTTCGAGCCGTCGATACGAGCAGGCGTCCCGTTACTTGGGCCAGGGAATGGCGTACTGCGAAGAACATGACCTCGATTCCTGGTGGCTCTACATGCTCGCCTACAGGGCACGCATGAGGTTTGAACAGGGCCACTGGAATGCAGCGGGCGACGATGTGCAAGCCGTTCTCAAGCATCCACGCACCACTTCGATCAGCCGCATTCCTGCGCTAAGAATTCTCGGACACCTGCGGGTTCGGCGCGGCGACCCCGATGCGAACTCGCCGCTGGAGGAAGCGCGGGCACTGGGCGGGCCTGCTCCTGAATTGCAGCGCGTCGGCACGCTCGCCGCGATCCACGCCGAAGCCGCCTGGCTGCGGGACGACCGGGAGGGCGTTCGCCGCGCGGCGCAGCCTGCCTATGAGCTGTTGCGGTCGCGACGCGATCCGCGGATGAAAGGCGAGCTGGCCGCGTGGCTGTGGCGAACCGGGCTCCGCGACCCGGATGCCACGACGGATATCCCGGAATCCTACGCGCTGGAAATCTCAGGCGACTGGCGCGGCGCGGCGAACGCCTGGCAGGCGCTGGGCTGTCCCTACGAGCACGCCTGCATGCTCGCATGGTACGGAGCGGAACCCGAGCAGCGCCAGGCGTTCGCGATATTCGAACAGCTCGGCGCGGCCCCGGCGGCGCTTGCGCTGCGCAAGCAAATGCGCGCACTCGGTGTCCGCAGCGTGCCGCGCGGTGCGCGCACCTCGACGCTGCGCCATCCGCATGGCTTGACCCGACGCGAGACCGAGATTCTCGCGCTGCTGTCCGACGGCCTGCGCAACGCGGTGATTGCGAGGCGCCTGTTCATCTCCACGAAAACGGTGGACCACCACGTCTCGGCAATCCTGGCAAAACTCGGCGTGCCCTCGCGCGCGGAAGCGATCGCGATGGCACGCCGGCAGCCCGGCGCGGCCGAATGACCCAGTGTTGCGCGCCCGACGCCGAACCGAATTCGGCGGCTACTTCGGCGACAACGTCACAGGCACTTCCGTAATGCTGTCGACGGGCAGCGCATTGAGTGACGCGGCCTTGCGGATTGCGGCTTCGCTCGGAGCCTCGTAGACGCAGAATGTCTTGGTCTTGTCGGCGTTGGCGTAAGATTTGATCCAGCGCACGCCGGCCGTCGCATTGTTCGCGTTCACCTTTTTCTTGGTGGCGGCGTCAAGGCCGTCGAGCGCGCCGGGTGCAAAGGTTCGCTCCACGAGGTAGCGGTGCACCGAGCTCTTCACTGGCGAGGCAGCCGGCTGTGCCGGCATGTCCGCGGCGAATACGGGAGCGAGCAACAGGACGGACAGTACCGCAACGGCGATTTTCATTTCAATTTGCCGCCTGTTTGTCGCAGGAAACCGCCGTGTTCCAATCCGCGAAGCTCCCCTTCGGATTGTTCTCCCACGCCCACACATGCAATTCGTAAAACGCCGGCAGCCCGTAGCGGTTCGGAGCGCCGATGTAGTTCATCAGGTCGCCTTCCAGTGCCGGGGTGCTTGCGCCCGGGTTCTGGCCCTGCCACACACTCTCGAGTACGATGAATTCCACGCCGACGAGGCGAAACGCGCCCCCCGGGAGCGGTTCATAGATCAACGCTTGCGGCTGGTCTGCCTGCAATACGAAATTGCCGATGCGGCTCGGCATGACAAAATGCACGCCCATCGCCCCGGTGTCGGGACCGCTGACGCACGGGGTGCCCTGCACCCAGCCTTCGGCGATCGCGACGTTGATGTCCCTGAATCGTGCCGTCGCGGCGCGGACCTTGTCAATCAGCGGCGAAGAATCCGGCCTCGACTCCGAGACATTCTGAGTCTGGCCCGCATACGAAGGTTGCCCCACGGCAACGAGGAGTGACAATGCCAGTGGTAGCAGTCCATACGCTACGCGGCGATAAATGTTCATCGGCGGTCTCCTTTGACTTAGGTTTATCGGTATTGCCGGTTGGCCGGCCATTTACTTGTAAAAATACGGATCGAGGACGCGAACCTCGGTAATCCGTGAAATCGGCAGTTTGTTACGTGCCGCGGCACGCCGCACCGCTTCGGGCGTGGGTCCATCGTAGATGCAGAAGGTGCGTTTCCGATCGGGTGTGACGTAGGAATGGACCCAGGTAACCCCGTCCTCGGCGTTGTTATCGATGACCGTGCGGCACAGATTCGCGCCGTCCTCGTCCTGCGGGATGCTGAGGCCTTCCGGAAAATCTCTTTCTATCAGGTAGCGGGACATGGCGCAGATCGTGCCGCGCGCGAGGCGGCTGCGAATCGGAAAAACTACCCAATTTGGCCGCGCGTCTCACCCATATTGGACGGGATCCGCGCCGTATTGAATGTTTTCTACAAATGCTTTTGCCGCAGGTACCTTGAGCGGGTTTATGCTGTCCGCATTGCAGAGGCGCGTTGACCGATGCCGAGGATCGATTCGAAATCCGAACATGGCGAGCCGGCCTGGGTCGACGATGTCATCCACTTCTGGTTCGAAGAGCTCGCCGAGTCCCATTGGTTCTCGACCAGCGAGGCCATCGACGCACGCATCCGCGATCGCTTTCTCAAGCTGCACGAACGACTGATGGCGAATGCGGCGCCCGGCGCCGGCGTGACGCGCTCACTGCTCGCGGCCGTGATCGTTCTGGATCAGTTTTCGCGCAACTTATTCAGGGGTAGCCCGCGTGCTTATTCAGCCGACCCGATCGCCCGGCGGCTTTCGAGAACCGCGATTGACCAGGGCGCCGACATCGTCATGAAAAAAACCGAGCGGTATTTTCTCTATCTTCCCTTCGAGCATAGCGAGGATAAGGAGGATCAGGTGCTTGCGCTCCATCTGATCAAACATCTCGGCAATGACGACTGGACGCGCATTGCCGTGGAGCACATGGCGACCATCGATCGATTCGGCCGCTTTCCGCACCGTAACGCAGTACTCAACCGAGCTTCCTCCGCAGACGAGATTGCCTTTCTCGAAGCGCGCGGATCGCCCTGAACGGCACGCCGGCGCCGCAAAGCGACATCGCCTTCAAGCAGCGCTTCTCAGCGCAGCGCTTTCGCCTCCACCGTGAGCGGATGTGCTTCGCCAACACTGGCCGAAAAATGCTGGTACGCCACTTCCGCCGCCAGCCGCGCATTCTGCCGCGCGCCCTCGACATCATCGATTTTCGCCTCGGTGAGCCAGGCCTTGCCCAGGTAATAAGACTTGGCGCCCATCCCATAGGCCGACGCGAACAGGCTCTTTGCCTGCGAAATCTCGGCGAGCGCCTGCGGCAGGTTTCCCATCGAGAGATTAATGTCGGCCATGCTCTCGTGAATTGAGGCCGCCCGGTACATGAGCCCCGGACGAGCCGAAAAGATGCCTAATGCGAGGGTGGCCTCCCGAAGTGCCGCCGCATGATCGCCGCGTTTCTCGAGATTCTGTGCCCTGATTTGATGCAGTGCTCCGAACGCCTCGTGCCCCGGGGGCAGCATGTCTTTCAATACCGGCTCGAGCTGCGCGAGAATCCTGTCCGACTGGTCGAGATCGCCCTGTTCCGATTTCACCCGCGCCAGCCCCATCTGAACCATGGCGGCGGAATTGCGGTTGCCGTTTGCGGCTGCGCGCTGCGACGCCGCCTCCAGCAATTCCCGGGCTTCGGCCGCGCGGCCGAGCGGAACAAGTGCGGAGGCATAGGCGGTTGTCGAAAACGCGTCGGGCGATGAGTAACCTTGGTCAAGCGCCCTCACACGTTCCAGCAGCTGTGCGCCGCGCATGGGCAATCCCAGGTTCACGAGAAGAATGCCCCAATTGTTGTACAGCGTGGTTGCGAATCCGCTGTCCTCCACGCCGATGCGCTTGAATTCAGCCGCCACGCGATCATAGGTTTGATCGGCGGCGCCCAGCAGGCCCGCGGCCCTGCGCGCATCCGCCAGCGTGATCATCGCGGACATTTTCCCCCACTCGGTGCCACCCGGTGCGGCCTCGATGAATCTGTCCGCCAGCTCGGCATCTGCGAGCGAGGCGGCTCCATCACCGGCAAAGCGCGCGACCGTGCTCGCGAAACTCAAACAGCCGGCGCGAACCTCATCGCTCTCCGAATCGGGCGGCAATCGCGCCAGCAACTGATCGATTTGTTGTGCGGCGTCGTTTCCACGCCCGCTGACTGCCTCGGCCGCGGCCGACGCGCAGCCGCTCAAGGCGATCAACCTCGAATCGCCGCTGCGCATCGCAAGATCACGGGATTCCCGATACAGGGCCCGCTGCTTGTCCGTCGCTCCCACCTGCGAGTAAAGGCGCGCCAGCGTAAAGAACAGCTGGCTTCGCAGATCGTCGGATGATGCAAACTCCGAGCGCACCAGCTTTTCTCCGCGTTCGAGAAGTTGACCCGTGGTCAGCGCCTCGCCGGCACTGCCGGACTCGTTCAACACGATCGACACCAAGTCGCCGAAGGCTTCAGCTCTTTGCAGCTGTACCCGCGCAATATCCCGCTGATGGCGCGCCTCGAACCATTGCGCCGTGGTGATGATGACCGCCAGAATCAACGCCATGCCGGTCAGAGCCGTTGTGGCCACGGCGCCGCGGTGGCGCCGTACGAATTTGGAAACTCGGTAGCGGACGGTATCCGGTCCCGCGGTCACCGGTTCATGAGCCAGGAATCGGCGCAAATCATCGCTGAACGCCGGCACATTCGAATACCGCTCGTGCGGCGGTTTCTTGAGCGCTTTTGCGAGGATGTTGTCGAGATCCCCATTGAGCGCGCGGCGGCGGCCGATGTCTTCCGTCGCAGTGGAGGCGCGTGGCGGGTCCTGATCGACGATTGCACGCACCAGATGAGCCGCTCCCGGCGCATCCTGAGGTGTCGCGTGCCGGCCGGTGAGCAGCAGGTAGAGCACCAGACCCAGCGCATAGACATCGGTCTGGGTGGTGACCGGCTGTCCCAGCAATTGTTCGGGCGCTGCGTATTGGGGGGTGAGTGCACGCATGCTGGTCTTGGTGGGTGCGGCCGACTCGTCGCCGTCGTCCAAAAGTTTGGCGATTCCAAAATCCAGAAGTTTGATGACGCCACTGTGCGTGACCAACACGTTCGATGGTTTGATGTCTCGATGCACGATGAGGTGGCTGTGCGCGTGCGCGACGGCTGCAAGCGTTGCTTGAAAGAGTTGCAGGCGCGCCTCGATACCCAAGTGCTCGCGTTCGCAATATTCGTCGATGGGCGAACCGTCGACGTATTCGATGACCAGGTAGGGGAAGATGTCGTCCAGAATGCCGGCGTCAATCAGCCTTGCGATATTGGGGTGATCCAAGCGCGCCAGCAGATTGCCTTCCTGGCGAAAGCGCGTTTCCCCGTCCCGACCCAGCCATGCCGCATGCAGGAATTTGATGGCGACAAATCCCGCGACGCGCCCATCGGCGCGCCGCGCGCGCCACACGCTGCCCATGCCGCCGCGGCCGATTTCAGCTTCGAGGATATAAGGTCCCACCGCCCGGCCGGCCAGCGAGGCCGCGGCCGGAAGCGTGCCGCTGATGGATAAGGGAGCGGAGAGAAAGTCCGCGAAACCCTGCCGCGCCCGCACCGCCAGCATGCGCGCAACTTGGGCCGCCATCTCCGGGTCCTGTTGCTCAAGCGCGGCAAGCCATTGCGCGCGCTCGGCGGGGTCCGTCAATCCGAGCGCCTGATCGAGAAACTCGCTCAGGCGCTGCCAGCGCTCTTCGACTGCGTCGGACATGGCGATCCTCCTCCGAATTTGCGCGATCCAGACAGCCGGTCCCCTCGCTGGCGGCGCCTCTTGCTTGCTAGATCGGATAATCGGCTCGAAAGACGCCAAATCGCGGGGAGTCAGGATGCCCAATAGCGCGCCGCCGCGCAATCGCTTCCGCGGGCTTCACGTTCCCGGCTCAACAACAGGGATGGGATGTCGTTAGAATTTGAAGCGCACGCCGACGGTCGGATTGAGATTGTTGGTGTGGAACAGGTAGCCATTGGCCAAGCCGTTTCTCACGCCGCTGTACATCACGCCGGCATAGACATCGAAGCGCTTGGTCAGGATGTAGTCGGCGTCAAAAGAATACGCCTGCAAGCTGCCGCTGCAGGTGCCGAATGCCTTGCTGGAACAGCCGGCTGAAGCGCCCGTGCCATAGGAATTCTGGCGCACCGTGTAGTAAGCCACCGTCAGATCTAGATGAGGTCTGGCGCTGTACCTAACACCGGTCCAGTACACATTGTAAATCCTGTCATTGACGTAAGCGTTATTGTTGACATAGGCCAGGACGTAGCCGCCGATATCATTGAATCCCGCGGGCAATGGATTCGCCGGATTCCTGAATCGAATGTGCTCCCAGCTCAAGAAGAGATTGAATGGATCCACCTTGTAAGAGCTCATGAGCGCGTAAGCCAGGTTGTCCGAGATGGTCCCCGCCAGGGAATTCGACACCGAATACCCCAACGCAGGAAGCCCTGCCACCTGCGCGGCGCTCAAGGGGGCCGATGAAATCGCGCTGAAGACTTGGGAATAGTAGGCATCGGCCGACAGGCCGGCGTAATCCGCGCCGAAGTCGACTTGAGCGGCCGTGTTGGAACTGCCATAGGCGCCGTTGAATTTGTAGAGCGCGCCGAAGTGGAATAAATCGGCAAACGACACCAGGTATTTCGCCGATGAATCGAGGCGCTTGTCCTCGGTATCGCCGGCGCCGGCGTACGGTCCCGACATGCCGATCAACGAAAATGCTTGCGAGCTGTAATTGGGATCGTACTTGGTGATGCCATCCGCAACCAGCGTCAACTGCCGGCCAAACGTCAAGGTGCCAAAGGTCCGCGAACTGAATCCGACATACGCGGTCTGCAGCAACTGGCCCGCGACGCTGGAGTTCAGGTTGGTTGTCTGCGTGGCCAGGGATCTGCCGTTGTTCTGCACCATGGACTTCGAGGCATCGCTGATCTGGCCGGACTGCGGATTGAAGAACGTCTCCACCTTGAAGATCGCCGACCAGTCTCCGGTCAGGGGTTCGACCCCCTGCAGTCCGACCCGCGACTGCCCCATGTTGCTCGGCGTCAGCCCCAACTCGGAGTGATTGCTGTTCTTCTGCACGATGTTGGCGCTGCCGGCCGGATGGTAGTCGTTGAACGGCGCGCCATGCACTTCATATTGCAGACCGATATCGACGACGCCGTACAGCGTAATGCCCTTCCAGGTGAGGCTGTCGTCGGCGGCAATGTCCGGACCGGTTTTCAGTTGCGCCTGCGCCAGTCCCGCCAATGCACACAAGGCGCCGCAAACAAGGCCTCCCTTCAAAAGACCGACGCCCCGCATGCCGGCTTTCGCTGAGAGCCTTGGGCCTGCGCATATCATTCGCGATCTTCCCGATTGCATCGTCGAGTTCCCCTGAGGTCTATTGGTGTGACGGACGCGGCAAACTGCACCGCGTATTCCTGGAGCATCCCTTGGCGCCTGCCGACGACATCGCTTCTTACGGCGGTTCGCGGCCTGCGGCGTTATATACGATTGAATATAGCATTGGGCGCCGTTGCGGTATATACGCCGCGATACAGCGCACCCGTGCGATCTGGGTAAATGCCCGGGCTAGCGGCGCGCGGCGCTGCGCGCCAGGGGCCGCCGGGCCGCCGCGGTTCTGGGTGTGGAGGCGCGCCTGACGGCGGCGCTTTGGGTGCGCAGCCGGCGCGCGGCGAGCGCGGCAAACTCGCGTTCCAGCGCGCGGTAGCTGTCGACCAACCCCTGGCCGAACTTGGTCAGCGCCACACCGCCGCCGCCCTTGCCGCCGGTCGTGGCGGACGTAACCGGCTCGAGAAATCCGGTCTTGAAGCTGTCGACCAGCAGCCAGGCGCGTCGATAGCTCATGCCGAGATCGCGTGCGGCTTGGGACAACGAGCCGGAGTCTCTGATGGCTTCGAGCAGATCGATCTTGCCCGGTCCCACGTAGGAATTCTCGGCGAAATCGATTCGGAATCTGATCACGGGATTGCGCATCGGATGCTCCAAGTCATTTCTTGATTATATGTCAGGCCAAGCGCCGCCGACTGCAGCCGGCGGCCACAGCCTGGACTATTCAGCCGCCAGGGATTCGACACCATTGGGGAAACGCGCCAGACTGTCGGCACGAAAATCCGATAACTGGAGTGGTCATGGGGCCGGGAAGACCAGGTGCAGGACAGAGCGCGCTGGTGACCGGCGCATCCATGGGCATCGGCGTGGATCTGGCGGAATGCCTGGCAAGGGATGGCTACGATTTGATCCTCGCGGCACGCAGCGAGGCGGCGCTCAACGCAGTGGCCGGCAGGCTGTCCGCCGCCCACGGCGTGAAGGCCGCCGTGTTTGCCGTTGATCTGGGCGAGCACGGAGGCGGGACGCGCCTGGCGCAAGCCGTTAGTGCGGCGGGACTCAAGGTGGACGTGCTGGTCAACAATGCCGGGTTCGGCAAGGCCGGAGTCTTTGCCGGTTCGGAAATCGGGCCGCAGCTCGGAATGATCGACCTGGATGTTCGCGCCCTGGTGGAGCTGACGCACATTTACTGGCCGGAGATGCTCGCGCAAAATCGCGGCGGTGTGCTGAATGTGGCTTCGATGGCCGCCTTCGTGCCGGGGCCGCTGATGGCGGTGTACTACGCGTCCAAGGCGTTCGTGCTGTCGTTCTCCGAAGCGCTGTGGGAGGAAGCACGCGGCACTGGCGTGCATGTTAGCTGCCTCGGCCCGGGAGCCACCAAGAGTAAATTTCGAGAACGGGCGGGCACGGGTTCGACACGTCTCGGCCAGACGGCCGTCGTGATGGAGTCCATGCCGGTGGCCGAGGCTGGATATGCCGGCTTGCGCAATAATCAACGCGTGGTGATCACCGGCAAGGGCAACCACCGGACGGTTCGGATGGTCCCGTTTCTGCCCCGCACGGTGGTCCTCAAGATGGTCCGCAACATCCAGAGCCCCGCCTCGACCGGCAAGTAACGAATAATGTTGAGCGCCTAAGTTTTACACACAGGGAGTGATCCGATGAACAGGCTTATCGCCTTGGCCGGCGGTTTCGCGTTTATTTCCTCCACCGTCATCCTGGCCCAGGATGCCATGCAATACGGCGTGAAGCATTTGAAGGTTCTTGCCGAGGACGACAAAGTGCGGGTATTGGAATACTCGCCGAAGAAGGGTGACAAGACGCCAGTCCATTCCCACCCCTATGCCGTCGTTTATGTCCTGAAAGGGGGAAAGGTCAAGTACACCATGCCCGATGGCAGCACCAGAATATCCGAACTGCACGCTGGAGAGACCCTGCTGCGTCCTCCCGTGACGCACGCGGATGAAGCGCTCGATGAGGTCGACACAATACTGATAGAAATCAAGAAATAGTCGGCACACGCCGTCTCTGCCGCTCGTCAGAGCACCGGCAGCGGCAACGGCCCGAAGAACATCCGCCGCATGCGATTCGCGCCGATGGCGCGCGCCAGCTCGCTGCCAACGCAATAAGTGACAATCATCACGGTCAAGATGATTTGTACCGCCCAAAAATGCGGCCACACGATTTCCGCGAGCAGTTTGTCGTTGCCGGCCGCCACCCCGCCCGCCTGCCGCGAAAATTCGTACAACCGCTCCAGATAATGAATGAATATGGAGACCAGCAGATAGACCAGGGATTTCCAGGCCACGTTGTAGATCAGCGGCTTTTGCGGATAGCGGTTGATGATGGGCAGCAGGTCCGCGATCAGCACCGATTTACCAAGGACGAGGGCCGTCACCGCAATGGAAGCCGTCGACAGCGCGCTGATTCCCGTTGCCTTGATGAGCAATGCGCGCACCAGAGCGACGATGTGCAGAGTGATGAAGAAGTAGATCGTTGGCGGCAACAGCGCCAGAAACTCCTCCTTGATTTTGGCAGTCACCTTGCTCACTGGATTCTCCCTCGTTCAACGCGCCAACGATTCCTCGATCCTACGCTTGCGGAGCGCTTCATTGATAGCTCGCCCACCTTGGGCTTGCTCACCCGGAGTCCGCAATTCGCCAGGGCGGAAAGCGCCGATTGGCGCCCGCATGATAGAGGCATATGAGGTTGCCATTCGGATCCTTAAGGTAGGCTTCCCGCCACAGCCAGGATTGATCGGTCGGGGGCGCGTCGAATTCGACGCCGAGGCCGCGCAGCCGCTGATATTCGGCGTCGAGATCGTCGCATTCGAAATACACGATGACTTCCGAAGCGGCGGGCGAACTCGCCTGGTGCAGCGAAAATGTCGAGTCCCCGTCCCTGCACTCGAAACGGACGTAGCGCGGCAAACTGCTGACAATCTGCCTGCATCCCAGCAGTCGGTAGAAGGCCGCCGACCGCTCAACGTTTTTCGCGGGAAGAGTTACTTGATTGAGGTTCATGATGCATTCTCTTGGGTCAGCGGATCGAAAATGTCGGCAATGAGCCGGGTTGAAGGGACTTCACGCCCTGCCGCAGGGCCTCGAGGGACTCGCGAATGGCGCTCACCACCGATGGCGTGACCATCATGGCCGATTCGCTTAAGTTCGCCCCTAGCAACGGGATGCTGATGGACGCGGACTCGACGATGTTCGCCGCCATCGTCCTTAGCGTTTCCCGCAAAGCGGAGTCCGCGTGGTGCGCGCGGGGCGAGGCATTCAACACGGCCACTGCCTTGGACGCAAACGCTTCAAATCCGACGAGCCAATCGAGCGCGTTCTTGATGGTTCCCGAAACTCCATGCGCATACTCAGGGCTGGCGATGATCAGCGCATCGGACTCTGCCACCAAGCGCTGAAATTCCGCGACGCGCGCAGGACAGTCTGCCTCCCGATCAGGGTTGAACAAGGGCAACTCACCCAAACCCTGGAAAACCGAGACCGAAATCCCGGCCGGCGCGAGCCGGGCCATTGCACGCAGCAGCATCGAATTGATCGATGCGGCGCGCAAGCTGCCCGACAGGGCCAGCACTTTCATCGCGTCGCTCGCTTAAGAACCCGGCTACTTGATGACGGCGGCACCGGCCTTGCACACCACCTCGTCCTGGGAACCGGTGGCGCCCGAGCAGCCTATCGCGCCGATGAGCTTTCCGCCCTCCAACAAGGGAATTCCGCCGCGCGAGGCGACAATGCCATCAATCGTGAGAGTGTAATAAGCCTGCCTCAGCTGGATGTTGTCCTCGAACACCCGCGTTTCACGGCGAAAGCTGGCGGCGGCACGCGCCTTGTGCTCCGATACCGCAATCGATGCGAGTTGTGCGCCGTCCATGCGTTGGAAGGCGACCAAATTGGCGCCGGAATCGACCACCGCGATGTTGAGCTTCCAATGGCGCTTCTTCGCTTCGGCGACTGCCGCGGCAATGGCGCTCTGCGCCTTGTCGAGCGAGATCGGCTCCCCATAGGGCACGTCGAAGGGCATGTTATCGGGGACGTTGTCGAGCGGGTTCGCCGCCGGCGGCGTCTGCGCCTGACCGGATAAACTCACGCACAAGCCGGTTGCGGCGGCTGCTAAGGCAAGGCTTTGACATCGCATCGAAGTTCTCCTTGGCAAGATTTAAGTGCGCTAGCCTAAACTCTCTTCGGCAATCTTCCTATCCATGCGAGGCGGGCCGTTGACTCAAGTGAGGACGGCCGGGCGCTCGAGCGTGCTCTCGACCGCCTCCAGAAAGGTCCGCTCCTCGCTCAAGATGAAGCGCTGCGCCTGCGCGGCCGCGAAATTCTTCCGTCCCTCCTCATCGTCTTTCAGGCGGGTTCGATAAGCCTCGTAGTCCGCGAGCGACCCGAACGAAATGAGTGCCCAGGCGATGTTGTTGGTACCCTCATGCGGCAAAAAATAGCCGATCAGATGACCGCCGCAGCGGGGAATGATCCGGCCCCAGTTGTCGGCATAGGCTTTGAAGGCGGCGCGCTGAAACGGGTCGATCGTGTAGCGAATGAGGCAGGTGATGTGCATTGCGGAATCTCCTCGTTTGTCGGCCCCATGATAGCCGCTTGCACGCCAATGACGGTTCGATTAACGTCGAACCATGAAAGAGGGTCCCAATATCGCGCGAATTGCCGCCCTGCTCGGCGATCGGGCCAGGGCGGACGCGCTGACCGCATTAATGACGGGCACCGCGCTTACGGCGACCGAATTGGCCGCTGTCGCCGGTGTCACCAAGCAGACAATGAGCGCGCACCTGTCCAAATTACTCGATGCCGCGCTGCTCGATGTCGACAAGCAAGGGCGGCATCGGTACTTCCGGCTCGCCAACGAGGATGTGGCAAGACTGGTCGAGTCGTTGATGGGTGTGGCTTTTCGCACAGGTGCCGTGCGCCTGATTTCCTCTCCACGCGACCCCGCCTTGCGAAAGGCGCGATTTTGCTACGACCACCTTGCCGGTGAAGTCGGTGTTCTCGCCTATGAGGCGCTCTTACATCACGGTGTGATCGAGGTGTCCAATGAAGGACTGCGACTGACCGGGCCCGGCGTCGAATGGTTTGCGCGTATAGGCATCGATGTCGACGACATTGCGCGGCAGCGCCGCACCTTTTGCCGACCTTGTATGGATTGGAGCGAACGCAGACATCACCTGGCGGGATCGCTCGGTGCCGCGATGTTGGCGCGATTCTCGCAACTCGGCTGGCTACTGCGTCAGAAGAATTCGCGCGCAATCCGGTTCACGCCACAGGGCGAGCGGAAGTTCTTAGCGCTTTTTCGAGGTCACGGCGCTCGACCAGCAAGGAATACGCGAACCACCGTTGCGGAACCCGCGCTCCCATAGGGTGCAACGGGGTTGTGCGCATCATTGCACCCCGACCAATGGCGTGATGTACTGCGACCGGCACCGTCTCCGGTTTTGGAAATTCCCCGAAGGATGTTAGGAGGATTTCATGGCCGCAATAGAAGCGCTCGAAGCGACAGGCAGAATCGGCAGAGATGAGGCGGCGAGGACTCGACTGGTCCTGGTCGCGGCATCGTTGGGAACCGTGTTCGAATGGTACGATTTCTTCCTATACGGCAGCCTTGCCGTCTTTTTTGGTGTCCTGTTCTTTCCATCCGGCAATGAAACCGCGGGATTTCTCGCCAGTCTCGCCACGTTTGGAGCGGGCTTCGCCGTGCGGCCGCTCGGCGCGCTGATATTCGGGGGATTGGGCGATCGCATCGGGCGCAAGCGCTGCTTCATGATCACCATGGTAATGATGGGTGTCTCGACGCTTCTGGTCGGTTTGCTTCCGACCTATGCGCAGGTGGGTGTGTGGGCGCCCGTGCTGTTGGTGTTGCTGCGGCTCACCCAGGGACTCGCGGTAGGCGGCGAATACGGCACCGCAGCCACCTATGTGGCGGAGCACGCCCCGCCGACGCACCGCGGTTACTTCACCAGCTGGCTTCAGACCACCTCGACAATCGGTCTGTTGCTTTCCCTGCTGGTCATACTCGCCTGTCGTTTGACGTTGGGCGATGAAGCATTCAAGGCCTGGGGCTGGCGCATCCCGTTTCTGACCTCGATATTCCTGCTCGCTGTATCGATCTACATACGCCTCAAACTCGAAGAGTCACCGGTCTTTCAAAAAATGAAGTCGGCGGGCTGCACGTCAAAATCGCCGATCAGGGAAACCTTCGGTTCCTGGGACAATATCAAGGGCGTGCTCGTATTGCTGTTCGGCATCACGTCCGGCATGACGGTGATTTGGTACGGCGCACAATTTTACGCGCTGTTTTTCATGCAAAACACGCTGCAAGTTGATTACAAGACGAGCTACGCAATCATTGCCGTCGGCTTGGCCCTTGGTACGCCTCTCATCGTTCTGGCCGGCGCGCTGTCCGATCGCATAGGACGGAGACCGGTGATGATTGCCGGAATGTTGTTGGGTGCGGTGACGTTCTTTCCAAGCTTTCACGCGCTCGCGAATTTCGCAAATCCGGGTTTGGCGGAGTTCTCGGCACGCAATCCGATCCAGATCAGCGCCAACCACTGCAGTATCTCGTTATTCGCGCCGCCTGCATCTGCATGCGACAAGGCACGCAAGTTCTTCAGCCGCAATGGGCTGTCGTACAGCTCGATTCCTGCAGCCACCGGCGACGACCTGGTGACCCGAATCGGGGGCGCGACCCTGATCGGGTTCGACGAGTCCGCCTACAAGAAGGCGCTTGCAACAGCCGGCTTCAAGGGCGCAGCCGCTGACGTGAACATGGTGGGCTCGATCGCGGTCATGGTCTGGTTGTTGGCGTTGGTCGGCATGGTGTACGGGCCGATGGCTGCATTCATGGTCGAATTGTTCCCGGCGAAAATCCGCACCACATCCCTGTCGCTGCCATACCACCTAGGGGTCGGCATACTCGGCGGCTTCCTGCCGTTCGTGGCCTCTGCGTTGGTGATATACGCGGGCAATATCTATGCGGGTCTTTGGTATCCGGTAGGGCTGGCTCTCGCGTCGGCCATAGTCGCGTTGTTTGTCCTGCCGGAAACCAAGGATCGCGCGATTGACTGACGGCAATGTCCGGCGGGCGTGCAAGGCTACCGAAGTCTAGGATCGCTTGCGCCACGGCAATGCTTTCAGCGGAGCACCAAGACCCGCTGCGGCTAGCTCCAATACCTGACGGCCCTCCGCGCTGCTCTTGAGCGGTTTGCATCCCATCCGGCGAGACCACGCCGGCCATGATTCAAACAGCAGTTCGTGCCGGCCGGATTCGGTATGAACTTCGCGCGCGGTGCCAAGCAGACGCACCTGCAATTCTTTGGCGACAGGACCCGTCGCTGGGATCCCGGTCCTGCCGCGATCCACGCGGTTCAGAAGATTCGTTGCCGAGGCGGATAGACCTTGCAGCTGCCAATGCTCACGTGACGTGCCCACGGCCAGCAGCGCCGGCCACAGCGACGTATGAATGAGCGTGTCCTTGCGATCCAGGAGCTTGGCGAACAGAACCCGCGGATCGTCCGCCAACCTCGTCAACACGGAAAATATCAGATGCGATTTCGGGTGGCTCCACCAGGAAGTGTGCAGAGATTCGCCGGTGATGATGCCGACGACATTGGGAATGGATTTGTCCTGCTTGAGAAGGAGCCCGTTCCGGGTAAGCGCGGCAAATATCAATTCAAGGGCTCTTTTCCTGGAACCCTCCACGTCGCCGGTTTTTGACGCAGCCGGCATGGGCTATCCCCGGTTCGCTGCGGCGCCAATTCGACCAAGCGTTTGAAGTGTGACGAATTCATTCGTCATAACGCGGTCCTGGAAAACATTCTGTGCTCAATTGGGATCTACGCCTAAGTTCCGGAAACCTGGGTTTGGCTAAGGTTGCTACATCTTTCAACGGGTGACTATGCAAGCATATGTCAACTCAGGTTTCGAACCGTGCGTATCGGCCACGCGCTGCGAATAGCGGCGCTTTAGCCCGTCGCGCTCGCCAGTCCCGCTTACCAGCCGTTTGCGGCGCACTGTTGATCGCGATTTTCGGGTTGTACTCGGCGCAGGCCAGCCCGCCCATTATGCGCGCCGATACCATTCTCATCGTCAAACACGAACGCAAGCTCTATTTGTTGCGCGACAGTTATCCGCTGCGCAGCTATCGCATTGCACTTGGCCTCAGTCCGACCGGCGCCAAGGAGCACCAGTGGGACTTCCGGACTCCCGAAGGCAGCTACATCATCGATTTTCGCCAAGAACACAGCCACTACTACAAGGCGCTGCACGTTTCCTATCCAAGCCCTCCGGACTTGAAGCGATCATCCGCGCTGCACATGCCTGCGGGCGGAAGCATTTTTATCCATGGCGAGCCGAACCGACCCACCAAACCAATGGACTACTACAAAACACGCGATTGGACCAACGGCTGCATCGCCCTCTCCAATGAGGACTTGCAGGAGGTTTGGGAACTGACCGCCGGCCGCACGCCAGTGGAGATCGTGCCGTAAGAAGACTGGCGGGATAGCAGCGGCACTCGAAATCCCTCCCTGCGATCGGCCTGCACGGCGGCGGAAAGCCGCGATTGCGCCAATCCGGCCTGCCAATACTGCATCGCGCGCATTCGCCGCCACTATTGAACGCGCCAAGGTCCAAATCCTGCTTAAGATTTGCACCGCACCGCCGATCTCTGGCCATACGGCGACACCTCAATGGTGTCCCGCACATTCGCGTCCGGAGATAGACCGATTGAAATTGTTCAATGAGCTTCGATTCGGCTCAAAACTAGGCCTGGCATTCGCGCTGATAGTGGCCTCCACGGCGGTGGTGGGCATTTCCGCCGTGTCGAGACTCTCAACGATGGCCGCGGCAACCGACGACATCGCGACGCACGCACTCGGCCGGGTCTACCGGGTCTCGGCCATCGGCGCCAGCCTCTCGGCCAGCCGCTCGGCGGCGCTCGAAGTACTCACCGGACTGCAGCTGCACCACGCCGACGTCGCTGCCGAGGCGCAGCACACACTCGCCGCCATTGAGACGCAGCTCAAGGCGCACACCGATGCCTACGAGCCGATGATTGCCGCGCCGGGCGAGCGCGAACTCTGGGACAAGCTGGGCGCGCAGTGGAAAACCTACGGCAAGCTGCAGGCGAACTCGATCTCGCTGGCGGAGGACGGGCTCGCGGGCGAGGCCCAGTGGACACTGATCGGCGAGGGCCGCGCAAAATTCGCGGCGCTCGCGGCAACCGCGGCCGAGCTGGTCGACCTCAATGCGAAGTACGCCGCGCAGCTGCGCGACGATGCCAAGAAATCGGCTGCTGCCGGGCGGCGGTTGGTCTGGATCCTGCTCGCTGCAGCGACCCTGCTTGGCGCGCTGATCGCAGTCACGATGACCCGGGCGATCACCGTCCCATTGCGCCAAACCGTCGCGCTTCTCAGGCGCATCGGCGAAGGCAAGCTCGACAATAAAATCGACGTCTCGCGACACGACGAAGTCGGCGAGCTGCTGGCAGGACTCGCCGCAACGCAGTCCGAGCTGCGCGCGCGGGCCGAGACCGAGCGGCGTCACGCCGACGAGGAGCGTCAGCGTGCCGAGGCCGATAGACGCGCGCTCAAGGACGTGCAGGGCATCGTTGCCGCTGTCGCCGCCGGCGACCTCGAGCAGCGCTTGCCATTGACCGGCAAGGGCGGCTTCGCCGAGGAACTCGCGGCCAGTATCAACGACCTGGTCGAAAACGTGGCCGGCGTGGTCAGCGGCGTCGGCCGCATCGTCGACTGCGCGAATGTGGGCGACTTGACGCAGCGGATGCTGGTGGACAATTGCAGCGGGCTCGAAGGGCGGATTGGCGTCGGCATCAATCAGCTGGTCGCCGAGATGGCCGGCCTCGTGTCCAAGATCACGCAGGCCGCCGCGGAAGTCTCGCGCGGCTCCGCAGAAATCTCGCAGGGAAACTTAAGTCTTTCTCAGCGCACTGAGAACCAGGCCGCCTCGCTCGAGGAGACCGCTGCCTCGATGGAGGAGATGACCAGCTCCGTCAGACAGAACGCCGGCCACGCCCGTCAAGCCAATAAGTTGGCGATCGACGCCCGCGCCCGCGCCGAACAGGGCGGCGCTGCGGTCGGCAAAGCAGTGCAGGCGATGGACGGCATCAACGCCGCGTCGAAGAAGATCGCCGACATCATCGGCGTCATCGACGAGATCGCGTTTCAGACCAACCTGCTGGCGCTCAATGCCGCAGTCGAGGCCGCGCGCGCCGGCGAACAGGGGCGCGGCTTCGCCGTGGTCGCGAGCGAGGTCCGCAACCTCGCCTCGCGCAGCGCCGAGGCTGCCAAGGAGATCAAGGCCTTGATCAAGGACAGCGTGGCGCGCGTCGAGGACGGCGCACGCCTGGTCAGAGAGTCTGGTGGCACGCTCGAGGAACTCGTCGTCGCAGTCAAGAAGGTCAGCGACATCATTGCCGAGATCTCCACGGCCAGCGACGAGCAGGCCTCCGGAATTGACCAGGTCGGCAAAGCCATCACGCAGATGGACGAACTGACCCAGCAGAATGCAGCGCTGGTCGAGGAGGCCGCCGCCGCCTCGCAGTCGCTCGCCGAACAGGCAGGTGCGCTCCACGAGACGATGAGCCGCTATCGCGTCGACGCAGGTCAAGACCCTGCGGCGGCGCAGGTCGGTCGCCGCGCTGCCCGCCCAACATCAGTTCCGCTGGCGCGAGCCGGCTAGTATCAACTACGGGAGATCCCATGATTAGCAATTGGAAGTCGCTTGTCGCAGTTTTGATGATCTGTATCGTTCCGCTCGGTGTGGCAACCGCCGAGGCGCCGTCGAAGGACGAGGTCGCCGCGCGCGTCAAGGCGGCTGTCGCCTATTACAAGGCGAACGGCCGCGAAAAAGCGCTGGCCGAATTCAACAAGAAGGATGGCCAATTTGCCTCCGGTGAGGACTACGTCGACGTCCATGACATGAATGGCGTCTGCGTTGCTCATCCTGTACAGCCCGCGATGGTCGGAGTGAATCGGCTTGAGCAGGCCGACCCGAACGGCAAGTTCGTATACAAGGAAATCATCGCCGCGTCGAAGGCAAAGCCATCCGGATGGATCGACTACATGCGCAAGAATCCGGTCGACGGCAAGATCGAAAAGAAGATCGCCTACTGGGAGATCTCCGACGGTCTGATCTTCAAAGCCGGTACCTACGAGGGCGCCAAATAGTCCAGTAGCGGAAACGCCAGTGCGGCCGCCGCAGTTCTCTCACGGATTGCGGCTGCTGCTGTCAGGGCCTGCCATTGATCATCAGGTGAGCCCACGGCGTTCCCGCGTACATGATCCAGGTACCCGTCTGCTTCAGCGTCGTTGGTGTACACTCCACGCCGCGATTGCCACGGTCGAGTAGGGTTTATTGGGACCCGCTGAGAGCGCAGAGCCGGGAGAGATGATCCGATCGCAGGACGTGACTAGCCCCAAAAGTTAGTCGTGCTTGCAGGTACCCACAGTCGCTTCTTCGGACAAGCGAGTTACCGTGCCACGCTCAACAGGGCAGGCGGCCATAAAAAATCGCCTGCTTGATGCATTACCTCGTCGCGATCGAGACCGGTTGCTTGCCAGCGCCGATCAGGTGGAGCTTAAACTTTCCAATGTGCTCTGCGAGGCCGAGGAGCGCATCCGCCATGTTTTCTTCCCCACCGGCAGCTTTATCTCCCTGATCAGCCCGATTGATGCGGCCGCGAGCCTTGAGGTGGGGCTCGTTGGCGATGAAGGCATGCTGGGAACCTCACTGGTACTGGGGGTCAATAGCGCCCCGCAGCGGGCATTGGTCCAAGGCTCCGGAACGGCTTGGCGGCTCACGGCGCTGTCGTTTAGTCGCGAACTCGAGCGCAGCGTAGCGCTGCAGCAGCTGTTGAAGCGCTATCTGTACGTGACGATGTGCCAAGTGGCACAGACTGCCGTCTGTACTCACTATCACGACGTGGAAGCGCGCCTTGCTCGATGGTTATTAATGAGCGGCGATCGTGCGCACTGCGATCAATTTTTTATCACTCAACAATTCATGTCCTACATGCTCGGGGTGCGCCGCGAAGGAGTCACTGCCGCCGCCGGAGTGCTCAAAAAGCGCAAGCTAATCCGGTACCGTCGCGGCGAAATCACCATTCTCAATCGGCGCGGACTACAGAACGCGGCCTGCGTTTGTTACGGCACGGCCAAAGAAACCTACAGGCGAGTTCTGAGCTAACCGATTAAAAACTACAATGTTCGCTAGCGCACAGAGCGAACTCTTTTGGCGCAGTAGGTTACCGCTCGTGGCCATGGATGCTGGCGCCACACCCAAGCGACGACCAACAGGATGGTAGCCCATGTACGCGGACGGTGTTTCCCTTGACATGATGAGTAACCCTGGCGAGTCGATAAGGGGCGCGGGGACCGTCTTTATTGTCGATGATGCCAGGGAGATTCGCACGGCACTGTCACGCCTGCTCACCGCCGCGGGATTCGCGGTGCGAGCATTCGACTCCGCGGGGCGTTACTTGGATGAACAGGACCTGGAGGCCCCCGGGTGCTTGCTATTGGATATGTGCATGCCCGGCATGAATGGACTGGAGCTGCAGCGCATGCTCGTCCATTCGCCATACGCGCGGCCGATCGTGTTTTTGACCGGGCAGGGTGACATCCAAAGCAGCGTGCAGGCCATGAAGGCAGGGGCCGTGGACTTCCTGACGAAGCCGATCGAGGACGAGCGGCTCGTCGCAGCGATCGAGCGGGCACTTAAGCGCGACGCGGCGGAGCGCCAGGAACGCACGATCCGCAACGCGATTCAACAACGGTTTCTGTTGCTTACTCCCCGCGAGCGTCAAGTCATGACTCATGTCATTCGCGGCCGGCTTAACAAGCAAATCGCTGCGGATCTGGGCACGGGTGAAAAAACGATCAAGGTGCACCGCGCGCGCGTGATGTCGAAGCTTGTCGTGCGTTCCGTCGCGGAGTTGGTGAAATTGGGGGCGCGGGTCAGCATCACAATGGATCCGCCGTCTCTATCCGCGCGGCCGCGCATCGTTGACCACGAACAAGTTGTGCCGACCTAGAGCGCCCCGCTTCCCGCCGCCCAAGCCAAACCCGCCTCATAAATCCTGGCGTCTCCGGGGCACGCGCCGGCCGCCTTAAAAAAGGCGGCCGGCGTGGTCAAGTTTGCCGCGTCCTGGTCCCGGTCACAGGCTAAGTAATGTTGACCGTCGTCGTGTTGTCTGCGGTCACCACAATGCCGGTCATGATCGGGCTGAAGGTCACGGCGGAATCCGCCTGCGCCCGGTTGTCCAGCGCGGCCTGACAGGTCAACGCCACTGTGTAGGTGCCGGGGGGCAGCGCCGTGAACTGGTAACTGTAAGGCGGCACTGATGTCGCAATGGGCAGCGTCGAGTTCAGCGGCTGACTGGTATCGCTGGACGGTGCTGTGCTGTTCCAGTCTTCCGGTGCCGTCACGTTGCCGCTGTATAGATAAACGCCTGGCGTGCATCCGGTCGGCAGTGTGCCGGTGACTTGCCCCTGGATTCCGCCGAGAGCGATGTCGACCGTCGCGGTCTGGCCGGCAGTCACGGCGGTCGTCGCGACCCGTGTGAGTATCACGGACGGGTCTGTCTGATCTGGAATATCCAGAGCGGCCTGACACGTGAACGCCACCGTGTACGTGCCGGGCGGCAGGAAAGTGAACTGGTAATAGTAAGGCGGCGACGAGGTTGCGACAGGCACCTTCGAGACCAGCGGCTGGTTGGTATCGGTCGACGGTGCTGTGCTGTTCATGTCTTCAGGCTTCGTCACCGCGCCGCTGTAGAGATAGACGCCGGGCGTGCATCCGCTCGGCAGCTCGCTCGTGATTTGTCCCTGGATGTTACCGACCGAGGTGTTGTCGACGAGACGCTCCACTGGTTTGAGGATGCACGCCGGGGCCTGTCCCGGCGGGCAGGTGATTGCCTTGCGCAAATCAAAGTCGATTGTGTAGTCCACAACACCGCTGCTCGGGACAGTAAAGCCGGAGACCAGCTTGAAACCGGTTTCGGAGCCGCTTGGCACCCGCAGACCCATCCTCGAACCGTCGGCAAAATCGATGTAGGAATTATTGGCGCTGCCGTCCGCCGTCACCATCAGCCGAATTTGGCCATAGGAACCCGCAGGGATCGGTTGATCGAACAGCACCGCAGACGCAGTGTTGCTCTGCGTCATCAAATCGATGCTCTTCGGGGCAGAAAACATGATGGTCACCGGATTTCCACTGTTGCCTGTCAGCTCGACGCCGGTGAACACGACGATGACGTGCGTAGCATTGTCAGCTGGCGGGGCGTCGGCGACCGACAACCTCATCTGATTCATCTGAGTCTGAGCCTGACTCGTCGCAGGCATCATCCCGCTTGAGTTGCCACCGCCGCAGGCGGCAACGCCGAGCGCGGTCGCCACGAGAAATGGCACGAGTGCAAGAAAGCGTACTTGCTGAAACATGCTGTTTCTCCTTCGTGAATGCCGCGTTTGACCGAACGGCGTGCCGGCGCACGCGGCTACTCTTCCCCTTGGCCTGCAGTGGACCAACCGCGATGCGACATGATGGGAGCGGCGCCGACTATCCCGCTGGACAGGATGCGCCACGACTGTCTCCGCTACACGACAGCGCCCGCGCTATTACGTACGACGGTGCGAGTATCTCGAAGGTTCGCGATGCTGGGGGGCCCATTTGACATTAGCAAGCGATTCCGGGCCTCTCAGCTGGCGACACGCGCGAACGCCTCTTGGATTGCAAAATCTTCAAAGGAGGCTGGTTTGCACGACTCCGATTGCTCGAAGGCAAACGCAGCAAGCACAATTCATCTGCCTCGCGCGTAGTTGCCGCCACCGGTGGAAATCCCTATATCGGAAGCGAAATACAAGTTCTTTCCATTCACCACGAAACTCGCAGGACTTATGCCGCTCGCGAGTGTGAGGTCGAAGTTAATGGGACCGGCCACCTTGTTGCTGGTGCCGGTGCCGCAAACAGTTGAGTCGGTGCACTGGATCGAGTAGTCCCATTTGCCGCTGCCGTCGGCCATGGTCATCATGTGCTGCACGAGACTGAACTGCGGCGCCAAGCCAGAGACCACGACGGTAGGGGTCCCCGAGATATCAAACAGGAGCGGCTTACCTGCGCCGTTGCCCCCGGCAATGTTGAAGACCTCGTTGGGCGCGAGCGCCAAGCTGACCGAGACTTCGGTGGAACTCAGGGAGGAGACCGTGACTGTGCCCCACGGCGCGCTGGTCGGGCAGCCACCGCCTATGAAGCAGTCCGTGAGGCTGTACATGATCGTGTCGGCTGTCGCCGGTGAGGTAGCAGTTAGGCCGATTACTCCGAGCAGGGCAACGCTCCAAAGAGAATTTAAGCTCGCGAAGCGCCTCATCGCCCTCTCCCACGCAGTGTTCCATAACATCGGCCCATTGGCCGGCGACGTGGCAGTCGTTGATGCGCCGCGGCCCGGGCGGATGACTCGACGCAGCGGGTACCAGAATCCGGGCACCTGATCTGGCCGGACTTTCACCAGGAACGCCCCATTTGGGCATGCAAGCCGTTAAGCTGCGGTCTCGCCCGGCACAAAACGATTGGAGGTCTTCGCTTCCACTATGGGTGGCTTCTACGACGAGCTTGCGCCCCTATACCACCTGATCTATCAGGACTGGGCGGCGAGCATCGTTCATCAAGGAAAGCAGCTATTTGCGTTAATTGACGCGGAGTGGCCAGGATCCCACAAGGTCCTGGATCTTTCCTGCGGCATCGGCACACAGTCCATCGGCCTTGCACAGCAAGGCTATTCACTGGTTGGCTCCGATATCTCGCCAAAAGCGGTGCGCCGGGCCCAAAAAGAGGCCGGTTCGTGCCACGCTTCCATCAAATTCTCAGTCTGCGACATGTGTAAGGCTAGCGAACATCATGGCAGCGGATTTGATGTCGTCATATCTTGCGATAACTCTGTTCCGCATCTTCTCACCGACGAAGATATTCTGACTGCCTTCAAAGAAATGTTCGCCTGCCTATCTGTGGGCGGAGGATGCATCGTCACGGTCAGAGATTATGAAAAGGAAGAACGCCGTAAGAACACCATCAAGTCCTACGGAGTTCGAATCGAAAACGGAAAACGCTATCTGATCTTCCAAGTTTGGGACTTTGAAGGCGAACACTACGATCTGACGTTCTTCTTCGTTGAAGAGGACCAATCCGCGACAAAAGTCAGGACGCATGTGATGCGCACCAGGTACTACGCCGTTTCAATTGCTAAACTTCTAGCATTGATGCGCCGCGCCGGTTTTAACAATGTTCGTCGAATCGACGACGCGTTCCATCAACCGGTACTCGTGGGAACGAAAACTCAATAATCGCTTTTTCTTTCGCGCCGATCCACCCGAAGTGGCCTCGACGGCCGTCCGCTGTCGGAACGGCAGACAGCATTGGCAGGGTGCGGCTTGACATCGCAAGCGCATCTACCTCCAAAGGTGCTCTGCGAATCGAATGATAGATTTGCACCAGACTGGCCAGAGTATGACTTCAGTCACATTTTAAATGGCCGTGGTTCCGTACTTTGCGCAACCAAGTAGGGGGGAAGTCGAGCACGGCTGGACCCCGGAATTCGGGAGTGATCATGGCAAAACCAACCGATGAAGAATTTGCCGAGCTGCGCAGGATTTTCGACTCTTGCGACCTCGACCATGACGGCTTCATTGATCGGGAGGAATTCCACTCTCTGCTGAAACAGCTCGACGGCGATGTGTCCCGCGAAGAGTGCCTGCTCGATTTTGAAGTGGCCGATACCGAGGGAGACGGCAATATCGGATTCAAGGAGTTCATTGTTTGGTGGACGAGCTAAGGGCTGCATTCGCCGGTCGCTACCAAATCAGATGGCGTGGATTAGAATCGCGAACACCACGGTGTTGAGCGTGACCGCGACAGCCGCTTGCGATGCCGTCACTACGATTGCCGCACCGGCGGAAACGAGAGTCTTGAGTCCATAGAAACGCCGAATTGCGAAATACCAGTATAGTGGTAACGCGGATATGACAATGAGCGTTTGCAGCACGTCCTCGAAATTCCCGTAGCGGTTGCGGGTCGCGGCCCAAACCAACAACTCGCTGACCGTGAGCGTCGCCAGGAAGAAAGAAGCTACATTCAGGCCGAGCACTACATGCTCGAGGTAGCGGCGGTGCAGGCGATAAAAAATGAGCTTCTGAAGTGCGGCAGTTGCCAGAAAGACCAGTAGTGTGGCCAGTTCGCCCAACCAATGACCGAATTCGCGGACGCGTGAGGCGACATCAGGACTTTGCCAGTTTACGTCAGGCCGGCCCGACATGAGATGCGAGAGAATGCCGAACGCATCAATTTCGCGGACGCGTTGCAGAAACGAAGCGCCCAGGCCATTAATCGACACCGCTACTATCGCATGCGCCAGGAAAAGCACTATGTAGATCCGGAGCGGACCGACGAAGGGCTGGCGCATTCCCGCGACGTAATTCTTTGCAAGGGCACCCGGCCGCGCAAACAGCAGACGCAATGTTCGCGGTAGCTTGCCGTCTACGTGTAGAAATTCTTCTGGAAGCTGTTTGACTAGAAAATGGCTGAGTTCGAAATCGTCGCTACAGAGAAACCGTTCGCCGCATTCCGCACAATAGCGGCCTTGCCCGTCTGTCCCGCAGCTTGGACATTTGACCTCCGGTAGCGTTGTAACTTCGTTCACAGATGACTCAAAGCGAGAATTGCGGAACACACCGCGAAGAAACGTCCGGTGGCGATCGGTCCCATCTCGCGCCAATTCCTTACCTTTTGTTGCTGCATCGGAATATACGCAGCGCGACGGCTTTCTGGAAGCTCAGCCGGGCTCAAGTCCATTGGAGGAGTTTTTATAGGACAGATTTCTATGTATCTATCTATTGAGGCGCCGGTGCAGACGGCCTCTGATAGAGCTCGATGGTATATCCGTCGGGATCCTTCACAAAATTGGTGCCATCGACGATTGGTCGGGCAGTAGTGTAACCCGCGGCGACTACGCGCTCGGCCATCTTGCGGCCGCTGGGCACGACGATGGTAATGGTACCGAAGTCCGTTGCTCCCGGTTTGACTTCGCCTTTGCGGATGACGATCAGCGTGTCCGCGCGGATATCGCCCGTCATTCCAAGAAGATACTCAACGGCCTCGCCTTGTGTGGGCACTTTTAGCCCGATTTTAAGGCCCAGGACTTCCGTGTAGAATTTCTTCGAACGCTCGAGGTCGCTCACCTTGATTCCCAGTCCCGAGACGCGAATGGGTTTTACGTCATCCGTCAGCGGCGGCGGCGCCTGCGCCAGTACGAGAGATGCACAAAGGCCGGTGCCGACCAAGCCGGCGAGAATCCTGCGACGGTTCAAGGGCGCTACTCCCAACTAGTTATTGTTTGGCGGTTTCGACAGAATTGCTGGCAGATGCCGGCGGCAGAATCACGGCGTTCGGTCCGGCCTGAACTTTCGAGTTCCGATCGGGAACGATGCCGTCGACGACCAGCGCAAAGAGGCCGGATACATGCTCAGGTTCCTGCGGCGCGATCGCCTTGTAGGAGTCGACCGAACTTGCAACCTGGGTCGCGTTCGGCGTCAAGACATAAGCAGGAACCGCACTCACGCGCAGCGCATAGGAGATGTGCGTCTTTTCTCCCTTGGGTCCCATTGGGCTGTAGTCGGCATTGCGCTTCAGCGCGTAGTAAACCGCGGGCAACTGCACCCAGGTCAGCGCTTCGATTACGGGCCCGCGCGCATTGACCCAACCCCTATAGATCGGTTCCCACGGGCGATAGCCGCCGACATAGCCTTTCAGAGTGCCATCGGGTTGAATCGTCAGATCAATGCGCGCGCGCAGCAATTCCAAATCTCGGTCGTACGCCGGATTGCGCAACATGATATCTGCGGGACGGGTTGAAATGATTTTGCCCTTAACGGAGCGAGCGGGCACAATGCCTTCGTACTTCGCGTGCGGTTTGATGCGGAAGGAGTAATCGCGGGCAATGTTGCCGTTGCCGTCCTTCACCATCTTATCGTCGCTCACGTAAAAGCCGACTTTGACGTTCCCGTCGTTCATCGGATCGGCTCCCTTTCCGGATACCACGATGACCGTGGTCCATGAGCCGTTGCGCATCGAGTCGTTGAATGTCAGCGCGCCGCTTGAAAGCCGCGGCGGGCCGCGATAGGTCTTCCAGCACCCAAGAGCCTTGTAGAAGTTGTTATCGATGCCTTTTTCGCCGGTCGGGCTCGTGAAGCCGGTCTTCACATCGCCATCTAGATTGAGACCTTCGGCAATCGTGCCTGATACGCCGACCAGCCCCGGATCAGGCGTCGAGGTAGGATTCATGTAGACGTTTGCACGGTCTTTGCCGCGAAACGCCATTTGATTTTGGCCGTGAATCGGGCTGCGCGTTGGATTCGCCGGATTGCGCAGCCACTGCGCTTCTTCGCGTGTGTAACCGGCATCCATGAGCACCTTGATCCAGTCGATTTCCGGATTCGTCCCCTGTGGGCAATCAGTTCCTGGATCGATAACGCCGCTGTTCGCGCCGTAGTACATCGCCGGTTCGTTCCACTCGATGACGTAGGCCTTGGTCCATGCCGCTCGAGCGGGAGCAGAGAAAGCGGCGGCCGCCGTCACGGCAATTATCGCCGCCGTGAAATGCCGCGCCGTCCTCATGCCATCACCTCCGTGATTGGCCGCGAAGTCTTCATGGTACCGGTTCCAAACTCACCCACGGGCGCGCCTACCAGTTGCATCGCAGTGAGCGAGACGCGCGTAACCGAGTCGCCCGCAGTGTGTATATGCTGACCTGCCTTGTGCTTGCCGCCGGCTCCGCCCGCGAGGAACATCGGGATGTTTTCGATGGAGTGAATCTTCGCGTAGCCCGTGTCGCTGAATCCCATGACCAACATGTGATCGAGCAGCGTGCCGTCGCCTTCTTTGATTGAGTTCATTTCGACGAGAAAATCGCCAAAGGCTTGCATGACCATGCCCGCAATCTTGCTCGTCTCGGGCTGATAACCGAGTTGCGCATCCGTCGGCTCATCGTGCGTGATCTGGTGATAGATCTTGCTCTGGCCCGCCACGTAGGTTTCCGAAGACCCCGCCGTGTGAACGAACGTGAACACCCGCGTTTGATTGCACACGAGGCCCATCGCCAGGAGCTTGGCCATCGTCTTGGTGTTGGCGTTCACCACATCCACCGAGGCCGAGCGCGGCCCCTCCTTCGGCGCAGCGGGAATGACACAGGCCTCGCATTTATCAGGCTTCTGCAATTGCACCGCGAGTTGATTCTCCATCTCTCGCACGGAATTGAAATACTGATCCAGTTTGATTTGATCCGCCTTGCCGACACCCGCCATCAGCGCTTCGCGCTGATCCTTCACTGCAGAGAGTACGCTCTGGCGCAACATGATGGCAGGATCCGGTTTCCAGTTGTCGCTGTTCGGATCCTGAAAGCCGGGCCCGAACAATCGGGTATATAGACCGAGCGCCGTCGTCTCCGGCGATGCAAACGTGGTTCCGGTGCGGGTGGAATAACTCACCGGGTGGCGCGAAAGGGACGCATCGACGTCGATCATCTTGTAGCGCGTCGAGGCTCCAATCGCATCCGCGATCATTGTATCGAAGGTCGGCCCGTCGAAACGGCTCGCCGACGCCGGCGCGATGCCGCTCAAGATCGACGCGTGGCCGCTCCAATGAACCTGATTGGCCTTGGCATCGGCGATGGCGCGAAAGCCGGAAAACACCGAGACCTTGTCCTTCACCACCGACAATGACTCGAGTTCAGGCATGATTTCATAGCCCGGCCCCGTCTTCGTCGGCACCCAGCGCGTGCCGCCCGTTGGCGTATCGGTGAGCCCCAGCCCCCAAAAATAGGTGCCGAATCTCACCGGCAACTTCGCACCGCCGGCATACGCCGAACCGTTGGTGTTGAGGAAGATATCAAGAACGGGCAGGCCCATATAGACGGCGGTGCCGCCCAACATGCCGCGCAACACGGAGCGGCGGTCGACGCGAAAGCTCATGGATGGACTCCTTGCTCGTTCCTGGCAGACTGGCGAGCCGGTATCGTCACAGCTGCAGACACTGCAGCCGCAGTTCGTGTTCCGCTCGGAGCCGTCACCTTGAAGAATTCGGGACTCGAGGCGATCTGCACCATCAAGTCCGGCACACGATATCCATTGCTTGCGAAGATCTTGGTTTGATCTGCAAGATAGTCCTCTTCCCGAATACCGGTCTTGCGCCCCACGCCGTATGCGTAGACATTGCGGACCAGGCACGCGGGAACCTTCGGATCATCGTGCAGATACTTTGCAAGCCCTTCCGCACCTATCAGTTTCACGCCACTCAGATCGGCGCTTACATCAATCGGCACGCCGTTCTCACTGGTCCGCAGCTGCCCCAGTCCGTCGAAATGTTCAAGCGCGAGTCCGGGTGGATCGCTGCGGCGATGGCAGACGGTGCACCCTGTGTTTTCCATGTGATCGAGCAAACGCCCGCGAATCGTGCCATTGGTACTGTCTTTCACCTTTGAAAAATCCACGTCTGCCGGCGGATTCGGTGTGGGCTCGCACTTGAATATCTCATTGACCTTTATACCGCGCTTGGTCGGCGAGGAAGTTCCCGGATGCGAGAAAAGCGACAGAAAGCTGACCTGTGTGAGAATTCCAAAGCGTTCCGACGATTGCGAGAATGTGTACGGCGTCCAATCGCCCGCTGCTAGAAACGGCACGTTGTACACCGAGGCCAGAGGACGATTGATGAACGTCTCGTTCGACGTAAAAAGATCACGGTAATCCCGTTTTTTGGTTATCAGGAGATCGATGGTAGTCCTTAGAGTTTGCTCCATCGCACCGTCGGCAATCGATTGGTTGAACTTCGGATAGATCGCCGGATCCTTCACGACATTCTCGAACCCATCGAGCTGCAGCATATCCGTGAAGAAGGCGCGAGCACCCTGCTCATAGCGACGGGAAGAAATCAATCGAGTGAGTTGTTCTCTCAATCCGGCCTCCGTGTGGATGACGCCGCTGCGCGCTGCCGCGAGAAGTTCCTCATCGGGCGAGGTGTCCCACAGCAGAAAAGATATTCGCGAGGCCTTGCTGTAGGCGTCGAGTCTATATAGCTGCGGATTGACCGGATCAGGTTCGGCGGTCTCGACCCTAAAGAGAAACTCCGGGGCGACCAGGAGACTTGTCAGCGCCAGTTTGAGTCCGGCATAGAAATCGCTCGATGGCTGTGCGCCCAGCGATGCCGTTTTGAGGCGGGTTGCAAGTTCGATGTCGGTCAGCGGACGACGAAAGAGCCGCTCGCCGTACTTCGCAACGAATTTCCGCGCGCAAGCGTCGTCGGCTTTCGCCGTGTCGGCCGGCCTGCAGCTGACCAGCGCGTCCCGTCCGGTTCCGCTCAGAGCCTGTTCCGAGACTGAACTTGCCAGCGCAAAGTATTGCTCGAAGCCGGAAGAGGTCAGTGAAAGCTGCGGAGTGCCGATCGCCAGCAGTCCCTCGTCGCGCTTTTCGGGCTCAAAACGTGAGTTGATTTTGATTTCGGAACCGAAAATGTCGGCAATCGTGTGCCGGTATTGGCTTTCAGTGATGCGACGAAATGCTACCTTGATCGGTTTGCGATCTGGGGACGTTTGCTCCGTAGCCTGGATAGTGGACGCGGCCGCGAAGGCAAGCGATCCCGCCGGCAGCGCCGCCATGAACGTTGCGCAGAACACGCCTGCCGTCTTAAGACACTGATATGTCACCGTGTAACCCTGCGTCGCTCGATTTGCACGGACCGTAGCCCACTATTGGGGCCCTAGTCAATAGTGATCGGAAGCCACGCGGAGCTGCGCATTCCATTGTTGCAGCGCCACAGGACGGCCCTGAAGGTTTTGCGCAACAACGGCGTCGATCATCAGGAATTGGTTATTGGAGTGATAGTCAGTCTGTGCGTAAACTTGATGGCAACTCGATGGCATGGCGATTACGGGAACGAATCGAATGTCTTCTGTCAAGAAGCCGCACCATACCGTTTTCTTGCTCGCAACTATCATTATGGCTGCGAGTGCCATTCTTGCCTGGAAGGCACGCGCCCATTCTCCTTCCAGCGCGGCAAGCACAACAGAGACTGCCATTTCCGGAGATGCCAATGCGGGTGCTGAGCTCTTCGATTCAGTATGTGAGGAATGCCACGGGGCGGCGGCGACCGCTCCGACGCTGCGCGGCATTATCGGCCGACCTGCCGCGAGCATCGGATCTTTTGATGGCTACAGCGAGGCGCTGAAGGCCAAAAAGTCCCTCACTTGGACGCCGGCCAATTTGAATTTGTTTCTGAAGTCCCCAAAAGACTTTGTGCCCGGCACCTTGATGTACAAAACCGTTCCGGACGAGAAAGATCGCGCGGATATTATCGCTTATCTTGCATCCTTACCGCCCCCGCGAAAATAGGTGGAATTGTCCTCCGCTTTCGCAAGCGAAGCTTTCATGAATCAATGTCCGGTCTAAGGACTGCTTGCCCTTGCGCTCCACGACGTGCAGTGTCCTGCGGCGCTCACGAGCCCGCTAAGAATCTGGCAGGTACCGCATCCACCTGTACGCGACTTGTAAAACGCGCAGCCACGACATGTCTTCCGGTCATCCGCTGAGACGTCCGTATATTCGACGGTTTTGCGTAGCGCCACATCGGCGCCGCTAAGATCGTCCGGATCGGTACAGCCTGCGGCAGCCTCGGTCTTACCGTAAGGCAGCACCAGGGCGAGCGATAGGCGGACGCCATACGCCAGCAGCAATCGGCGTCCTGCGTCCGCACCATTAGCACCTTCTGAGGTAGGCCAAAGTCGTGATTCAATCACGCAACAATCATACCCAGTACTGACGGTGTGACCAATCGTCACAAGCCGGACGATGGTAGGCATAACTGAAGCGCCGGATCGGGATCCTTGCGAGCACCCCACTCCCAAGTTATAACCTTAAACATGGCAAAACATCGTGTACGCGGCGACGTTGTTCGCGCAGGGCAAAAGTACGCGGGAGTTGCAACGCAAAGAAGGCGACTGAGCCCGCTGGTGCGCCGCGAACAGATCATGGACGCTGCCGTGGAGCTGATCGTCAGACAGGGATATCTCCCCCTTTCCATCGAAGCACTTGCACAGGCGGCAAGCTCCAGCAAGGCGCTCATCTATACGTACTTCGCGACACAATATGATCTTTTTAACAGGCTGCTGCAGCGCGAAATCGAGGCTCTTGCTTCCGCTGGAGTCGAGACCGCCGCGCAGGTGAGCGAATTGGAACCCGCTGCAGTCTTATGCGGAATGCTCTATTTTGAGTACGTGGCGCAACGGGGTCCCTTGCTTCACATTCTAATGACCGACTTGTACATGGCGGAACATTTCGACCCTGAAGCAACCCGCATTGGCCGAGCGATACTCCGAAGACTCGTTCGGCTGGCGCGCAATACGCTTAAATTGTCTGAGAAACAAATCCTAGCCGCAATCGAGATGATCGCGGCGATTCCGGAGGAGGCCGGGAGTCTCGCATATCACGGGGAATTGGATTCGGCGACCGCTCGACAAATATGCCATTCCCTAATGTTAAGCAGCGTGCGGGCCCTGCATGCGCCTGGACGCGTCACGATAAGCCCCGATAACGTCCCGTGATCCGCGCAGCACTATGGCAAGACACATGCGTTCTGCCGGTTCAAGCGCTATTCTCTTATCGGAGATGAGTTTTGCGGCGCGTCCGCACAAACGCGACAAAATCACCGTGCAGCCGACTGCAACTTTCCACGGTATGCCATACAGTTCGACCAAGTGTTGAGCATGCACATTACGGTCGGTATTGCCTTGCTTGCGGTTCTCCTCCCTGAGCCCCGCGCGAACTTGCGGATTTCTAAGCAGCATTTGCAACAAGTCGCCGCGGCGATCGATCTGCCGCAGATAGGTCCGCGTTGATGCTATCACTTGCGCGTAGTGGTCTTCGAATTGTGAAACATCGGCTATCTGTGCCGCCCGTATCTTGGCCGTTTCACCGACTGCCAGCGCGACAAACAATTTCTCCTGGCTTGCAAAATAATTGTAAGCCTGGGTTTCGCTGACGCCCGCCTGCGCTGCGATTCGTTTCATTGTCGCAGCGTGCATGCCTTCCTTGAGTATGATTTCCTTTGCGATGTCAATCAGTTGCCGACGCCGTTCGGACGGCTTCAATCGCGTTCTGGTTCGGCGCGACGCGGCGCGTTCCGATGAAATGGTGACCCGCCGCATATTGATTTCCGGCGCAGCCGGCAATGGCGGACGGACAGGGGCTTTGCCGCCGCCGACCTTTGCCCAATAACCGCGTGAGGGGTACGGCACCAGCAATCGACTGCAAATTTTTGCCAATGCATTGCCGCTGACCCCGACTTCCCTGGCAACCACACTCAGCGGCTTCGACCAAACACGTTGATAGAGCTGTTCTCTAGTGAAGGCAGTCGCTTGGATGCTCATGGAATAGCGGGTTGGATCCGGCCTCAATTAGCCAAAGTCGAAGCATGAGTATACCAACTCCAAAAGTTGGGGATTTCGAGCGGGCGCTGAGAATCGAACGCAAGCAGACCGCTCTTCAAAAGACTGCAAAAACCGGCGTTTCGTCATGCCTGGACAGGTGCGTGCCCAGGCAAATGGCTATGGCGGGCTTGCCGGTTCCCATAGCTCGATCGGATTGCCTTCCGGATCGTGCAGTCTGGCGAATCGACCGTAGGGATATTTTTCAGGATCCACCTTCACCTCAATGTTGGACTTCTGCAGCTGCGCGACCATGGCGTCTAAACTTCGAACTCGAAAGTTCACCATCCACCCTTGCTGCTTCGATCCGAAGTAGTCCGTATCCATCGCAAACGGAGTGAATGCGCTGGGGCCGGCCGCTTGTTGCCACACTCGATGGTCAATCCCGAGATTGAGCTGATACCACTCCGCCAATTTTTTGGGATCGCGGCTCCGGAAGAACAGTCCGCCGATGCCCAGTACGCGTTCAGTTGGCGAATTCATCTGCACCTCCACTTTGTCAGGCGTGGCACTCTCAGCAGTTCTGACGGCGGCCAACGTGGCCGCGCCGACTATCACGGTTCTACGGTCGATCAACATGTCTTGATATATCCACTATGATGCCGCGACTGGCTTGCGGATAATATCAGCTAAGGAACGCTGCACACCATCGACGCCGAAGAACAGTACGGCCTTTGGCCCTGAATTCAAAATACAGCAATTATTGAGGCGACAATTTATGGCCAAGATCAAGTATTTCGCTTTAACCACGGCAGCCGCCTTCGTTTTCACAGCGTGCGCCGGAAATGCACTGGCGAACAATGCAAACACCTCCAACACGGCTGAAAAGACCGCTCCGGCCGAACCTACAAAGGTTGTACTTGTAACTCTCGAAAACAGTGCGTATGAGGCTTGGAAATCCAAGGACACAAAGTTCTGGAACACATTTCTCTCGGACAAGTTTGTCGGCTGGGGTTTGTCTGGCAAGCTCGATAAGGCATCAGCGACAATGGAATACGCCGGCGCTGATTGCGAGATCAAGAGCTACGTTCTGTCCGACGAGCGGATGAGCCTGCTTGGTAAGGATGCGGCGCTGATCACCTATAAGGCAACCGTTAACGGCACATGCGCAGGACAAAAGATGCCGGCTAACAGTTGGGCGGCGGGAGCGTACGTTCGCGATGGCAATACGTGGAAAGCCGCCTTCCATGCGGCAGCTCCGGTTGTCGATCCAAAGGCGGCAACCGTGAAACCGTTTGACAGGAAGGAGGTGCCTAAAGAGGACGAGGCAAAACCGGCCCATCGCGATGCTGGCACCGACGCCATGCTCGCGGTCGAAAGGGCGGTTTGGGAAGCCTGGAAAGCACACGATGCCAAAAAACTTGAGGACCTGACGGCCAGGGATATTTCATTCATCAATATTTTTGGCACCTACCTCGCAACCAAGGCCGATGCATTGAAGAACTGGTCCGGGGCCGGATGCGATGCTAAGAGCGTCAGCGTCACCAACGCCGCGGGTACGATGCTCTCGCGGACAGTCGGCATCCTGACTTTTGAGGGTGGTGCCGACGGCACTTGCTACGGTCAGAAGGTTGGACCTATTTGGGGCACTTCGGTCTATGTTAAGGATGGCAATGCGTGGAAATGGGCCTTTGGCATCAATGTACCAGCACGCGGCACCTGAAGCGCCGGTTGGCGCGACGTGCCTCTACTTCTTTGTATTCGGCCCGGCTTCGCTGCTAGCCGTCGATCTGCGAACTCTCCGCCTGCGGCTTTCCAGTCCTGCAAACCAGCGGTTCGTTTCTGACGCTCCGAACATGCGTCGTTCGCTGTCGCGTCGGTCGGCATTCTTGCGGTACTTGCACGTACAATTCCTCGGCATCGTACAGGTGGCCAACGGCAGGCGCGGGGCTTGGCGCAGTAGATAGGTCCTTTCCGTAGCTCGCATCGCCGCCGCACAGCACATGATGCTCGGCACGATGGAGACCGCGCGGAAATCGCTGCCGGTGTTCGACCGTTCAGGTCTCGGGATTGCCGTAGTTTTCTTTGCGGGGTGCCCGCGCGAAATCTTGCTAAGGAGCTCTTTCAGTACATTGATCATGGCGTTCCGGTGATCGACTTAGAGACTGTGCGTAGGATTCAACGTTGATATGTGCGCCATCTGTCCTTCAATCTTCTTTTTCTGCTCACATGCCGCGAAGTTTGCGCAATCATCGACAGGAACAGTGCCACAGGCAGAGAGTGATCGCAGATAGGCATGTTTGAGCGTTGAGATGGGTGGCTCAAAGCACGCCGCAGTAAGTTAAATGGAGTGGCCTCAGGACTCGAGTTCGACTCAAGTGGCGGGCGTCAGCTATTGGGCGGTGCGCTTGTCCAGTCATCCGCCATCGGAAGCTTCGCACAAACCGATTCTGTTGCGGCGTCGCACGGGTATGACCAATATTCAATCCTCGTACTGGAATACATGCTCCAATGGAACTCTGAATACTCGAGCGATCTTGAACGCCGCCTCCAGCGAAGGGGAATAGCGGCCTTGCTCGATCGCGATGATCGTTTGCCGTGTCAGACCGACACGATCGGCGAGTTCTTGCTGCGTCATCTCCTTGTGATGGAATCGCAGTATGCGGATGTTGTTGCGAACGCGCGTGTGCGCCCCTCGCATGGTCAGACACCCAATCGATAGTAGACGAGCTGGGAGCTCAGTCGAACAAGTTCAGCGAAAGCGAACACGCCCATGATCGCATAGAAAATGTAGATGTTGGGAGTGTGTGCAATGGCTAAAAAGAGAATGCACCACACACCCACCGACAACACGTGGTAGGCGTTCCGCGTCCCTTTCAGCGCCACGGCGCGATCGCGCTCATCGATCCTCTGGGGTCCAGCGTAAAGAATTATCGTGATGTGGGCGCCGATGTTGATCACGATCATGAGCACCGTGATACCGACTAGAGTTGCTACTGCCATTAGCGGGGTCAAAGGCTGACCCCAGAGCTGGACTGCATAGAAGCCGTAAACCAAGACAATCGCCGCGGTTTGGGCCGAAAGACTCATTTCGCGGGATGTCATGGTCGTGCGTCGCTCCGCGACAGCGGCCTCCCATCGCTTGAAGAGTGAGGACCAACCAATTAGCAGCAGGCCGGGGACGATCGCCCAGGCACTGGCCCACCACGCCTGATGTTTGCTGAAGGCGTCGTGAACTGCGGAGTAGACGGGGGCAAGCGCCAACTGTGTGATTCCGACAAGCAGCAGGCCACGGTGAAATCGGCCCAGACTCTCGCGTTTGTGCTTACGGTGGAACACGATGACGAACAACACCGCGCACATCAATGTCCATAGAAAGGCGGCCACAAGAGCAAACTGGGAATAGCCGAACACTGTATGTAACCCCTAAGAATCAAATCGCAAGCCCGGCTTTAATGTGTCAAAGATACCGGACATGGCGTAAGGTATAATGGACACAGCACGATGTCAAATATCTTTGACATTGAAATTAATCTCGCTGATTTGCGCAAGCACCACGCGGTGGGACATACCCGAGTCATCCGATGTGCGAGTCATCTTCCTGATCCTGTAACCGACGCCGAGTTGTCCAAAAGAGGAGCGCCTCGAACCCCAAGAAGGCCGCGATCAGCACAACGATGCCGACGCGCCCGGCAATCTCTTCAGCGACGCGGGCCGTCACATACACCAGTACGATCATACTGAGTGCCATACCGGGCGCACCTAACCCACGCATAGCCGCGCTGCGGTGATAGCCAGCCCAGAACGCAAACCTGGCCAATACCCACACCACCGTTGTAGCGACGACCGCTCGCATGGCTGAACCCGTAGGGCAATACGCCGCAAGCCCGAATAGAGCCGCGGCGAATACAACTGTCTGCTCAAGGGTATTCTGTAGGTACCGCTCATTTATCTTGAGACGGCGCGTCTCAAACCGCGCCAGAGGGTCAAAGGCGGGAGAACCCAGCCGTTCATGTGCCACCGCCTCGACTCCCATGACAAGGCTAAAAAGCACAGCGACGCACCAGCACTTAAGGGCAAAAGCTTCCCTGGAAGCGAAGTTCTCCATAGAGAGGATAGGAGGCGTTAGCTGATCGATCGCCACCCAAAGTGCCACGGCCACTGGCATCGCCAAACCAATCATGATCATTCCCGTTCGTCGCTGCCGCTTGAATTCTTCCATCGCGCCTCCTTCGATGTCCCCACAAGCCCGCCAATTTCGTTTGGAATTAGGCCTATGTGAGAGCGAAGTTACAACAGAGGAATGGGGAGCTTTGCGTCGTCATTCCTTTGATTTTGATAGGTAGCCAACCGCAAGCCGCGAAGGGTAGCTAAGTGAAGGTCCAATCGGGACCGCCAATAGCGGCTCCTGGTCGGCTACTGCCCGACGCCGACTCGAAAGCCGCCCATCGACTCGTGTCGACCCCAAGCGGGAGAATGGACAAAAGACGTCACGAGTGGCGAGTGGGGTATGACCGACGCGCCTTTACAGGCTGCGCCGGCGATGACCCGATCCCGCTCCCGATTCGCAGCGCCCGACTTTATTTCGCCGTCACGATAACCGGAGGTTTCCACGTCCCCTCGCCCGGCGGCAAGATCGACGGCGGTGTCGCCTTCGGCCAATACAGACGCATAACCAGGTAAATCGAGCCGTCCGGTGCGGGCAGCCAATTCGCTTCCTTGGCTTTTCCAGGCGACTCGTGTTGTATGTAAAGCGTCAGCGATCCATCGGGATTGGTCTTCATACCCGGCAGCATCGGTGAATTGATGAGGTAGCGATTGATTGGATTCTTGATCAAGAACTGTGTCTTGCCGTCGTACATGGTGACTGACCAAAACGCATTGACGGGTGGCTGATCGCCTTTCGGGAATGTCAACGTGTAGTTGTGTTTGCTGCCGTCGAGCGCTTCGCCGTTCGAGTCAACCTTGGCCTGCGGATACATCGCTTCCACGGCATCATTGCCGTAGACACCCGCCTTAGCGCCCGCAGAGCGCAACAGCCAATTGCCGTTATAGAACGCTCGGTTGCCAAACGCCGAACCGATATTCCATCCGTTAATCTCCTTCCCGACCGACGTCGATGCCTTGTTGACCTTCTCAAATCCGTCCTTCACCGCAAGGCCCACTGCGGCCTTGTGCTCTACCGACAAGTCGCTGAAGTTAAACTTCTTGCCCGGCCCTATGCCGATACTGGCGAACCGTGCGCGCAAGTCTTTTTCCTCCGGAACAGCCGGCGCAAACTGTAGCAAGAAATCGAGATATTTCACGAAGTCGGTTTTGAACGGATCATCGCTGGTGAACGGTAGAAAGTCGATGGCCGGCGCTGCTGGCGGAGGCGGCTGCTTCAGGAACGCCGATAAAGGCTGCACTAAATAGCCTGCTTGGATCTTCTTCACGTTATCCATGTCCGCCGGGTTAAACAGCTGCGTGCGATAGATGGCCAACGAAAATTGAGTTTCAACATTGAACACTTTCTTGATGCCCGGTGGCGTCGCACCCTTCCAATCCGGACCGGCGATGAGAAAGCAGCCGGCATCGTTGCCCGTCGCTCGGCTACCAATGTAGCCGTAGTTGTCGGTATACAAGTCGGCGAGCATGACCGAGTAATACCGCTTTTTTTCGACCGCCGGAACGCACAGCACCATAGGCTCCGCTCGTAGGTCCATTTGCACCAACCCATACGGCGTGTCGCTGTTCGGCGTAACGATCGCCGTGTCCTCATATGTGAAAACGCGGGCCTCATTGGCAATCTGATTGAACGGGGCTTTGTACTGCGAGGATGATTTGTCGACGTTGAATTCATACATCGCCTTGTATCCCGCCAACAATGCGAAGCCATAGATGTAGGCTTCCTCGGCAATTGCCTTGGTTTCAGCAATGCTTGGGGCGGCGATGCCAGTGGCTTTATCCTTCGTTTCGGCCTGCGAGATCGTATCGTCCTTCTTCGCGCAGCTTGTAATCAACACTGCCGCGGCGACGACGAGCACGACGGATTTCAAGAATTTGGAACCTGCGAATGCCATGTTTGCATGCTCCTGCGGACGGATGTGTGGATTCAAGATGGCACACTGCCAGGGACGCACAGGCGGGGCTATAGGTACTAAGTGCAATGCCAAGGACGGTCGCAGTCAGCAATCGGCCGCTTTGTGGCGGTCATTTCAAGGCCATGAATGACCGGGTTTGGCCGGCTACTGCCCGACGCCGACACGATGGCCGCCCATCGACTCGTGTCGACCCTGACTGGTCCGTCACGTCCGTCGGCTTTGCGGCAGCCAACTTGGATTTCTGATGGCTTAAGATTGTCACACTGTGCCGAGAAGCGAATACTCAGGGTTCGTATTCATCGTGTCGGCGCACCCAATGCGGCCCGCGACCGTTTTCGTCCCGGCCCTTCGGCACCATGTCCAGATAATGATAGTGAGTATTCAAGGGCTCGTTGCCACGCGAGTAACACGAGTAGGTGTGAAATATATTGCCGCGCTTGTCCTTAACAAATACGCTGTGCCCCTCTCTTTCGGGATTCCCGGGGCTTTGCTTGGCGTAATTGAACACGGTCGTACCCTGGGCAATGGCCTCGGGCGTAAACGACACGTTGTAGTCGAAATTGAACTTAGTGTCGCCCGATGAGAACCAAGGGAACGTCCATCCCATCCGCTTCTGGTATGCAGCCAACTTCTTGTAAGGTGCGCGGGACACCGCGATCATTGTTACGTCGCGGTGCCTCAGATGCACATTGATGCCGTTGAAGCCGTCGGCTCGTAATGAACAATGGGGGCAACCAGCCTCGTTCTTGGAGGTAAACATAAAGTGATAGACAATCAGCTGACTGCAGCCATTAAAGAGATCGCTGAACGGCACCTCCCCGTTGGCGCCTTCGAATAGGTACGGCTTAGTGACTCTTACCCAAGGCAGGCTACGCCGATCCGCGCTCATCGCATCCTGCAGCCGCAGAAATTTCTTCTCCTTCACCAGAAGCTTCTGGCGCGCCTTGAGCCAATCCGCCTCCGATACGACCCTCTGCCTACTCGCCATGGTCTCCTCCTGGTACTTGTAAAATAAACCCAATTTCCGCCCGCGCAGTTTTCATTTCCAAGCGCTGCGTGAAAGTGGTGATGTAGGCGTTGGCGTTTGAATGGATCTCAAACTGACCCGCGAATGTGATGTTGTCGTCGAGGTACGTGCGCGCCTTTGCCATATCGCGGAGCAGCATGGGATCGCAAAACTGCTTGAGGATAGTTCCGTCACTCACGTCGTCATCCTTGTGTGTTTGTTGTCGAGGAACGGATTACGCCCAGGTGTTGAGGGGACGCCCTGTTTCTAGGAACGACTTTAGGCTAGATAGCACGCGCGGCCAGCCGTTGGTGATGTCTCGCCGCATTTGCGGGCTGAGTTCATCGTGCGTAACGGTCAAGCGCACCATCTCGCCAACAGTCTCGATATCTATGGCGACACGCGAACGCTTGGCCTTATCGGCTGCGGCGACGGCATCGCCCCAAGTCATCACCAGGCGCCTGTTCGGCACGCTTTCGAGCACCTCGCCCACCAGCCTTACGGTGCGTTTGCCGTCGTCCGCAACATGCTGCCACTTTGAACCCGGTTTCCAGTCCGACACGTTTTCGTGCCCCCAATATTGGCGCGTCAGCTCGCCTTTGAGCAGCGCATCCCAGACCTGCTGCGCCGTGGCGGCGATGTAAGTGACATACACAAATCTTTCGTCGTTCATGGTCAAGTCATTTCCTTTCGAGTTTTGTTTTGAAGTTATGTAACGCCGCGAGGCGCTCTTGCTCGAATTTGCGTAGCCAACGCTCGTAAATCTCGTGGATTGGAACTGGGTTGAAGTAGTGCAGCTTTTCCCGGCCCTGCCACTGGACAGAGATGAGATTGGCCGCTTCCAACAAGTCAAGGTGTTGGGTCACTGACTGCCGCGCCATGTCGAGTCGCGTGCACAGTTCGCTTAGCGTCTGCCCATTCTTGGCGTGCAGACTATCGATTAGCTGGCGGCGACTTGGGTCGGCGAGGGCCTTGAATATCTTGTCAATGTCCTTCGCGGCCATTTCCTAGTTGGAGCCCTATAAATGCAGGTTAATACCTGCATAAGAGCAGTATAGGCAGTCAACTACCTGCTTGTCAATCGGACTACGCGAGGGCGTGGAGTGCGGCTTCAGTAGTGGCTGCGCCGGCCGCCGCTTGATGCGCATGCCTAATGCGCATACAATATGCGCTTATAAATGGAGCATCCGATGTCCACCGCGCGGCGCAGTAAGAAGGCGGTCAATGTTTCTATTTCTGCGGATCTGCTGCAGGCCGCCCGCAACAGCGATATCAATCTGTCGGCAACGCTGGAGGCAGCCGTCGAGCATGAGTTGCGACAGCTTCGTAAACGCGAATGGCTAGAACAGAACGGGAATGCGATTCAAGCCTATAACCGCGACGTCGAAGAGCATGGCGCGTTCAGCGACGGTCTGCGTACTTTCTGATGCCGCAGTTTGCTCTGTATCGGAATCGCAATCCAGCGTCGCGAGCACGCTTCCCACTGCTGCTCGACATCCAGTCTGACTTGCTGGAAGTGTTGGCTACTCGCGTTGTCGTTCCGCTCGTTCCGGCCAGTGCAGCCCGGGCGCGCGCAATGCGGACGTTGACACCGATCCTGAAATTCGAGGGGAAGGAATTCCTGATGCTGACGCCGCAAGTCGCCGGTATCCCCGCGCGCGAGCTCGGTCCGGTTGCAGGAGATCTGGCATCTGACCGGGATAAGATAATCGCCGCGGTAGACTTCTTGCTATCAGGAATCTGACTCGAGAGTGGAGCGGGCGATGGGAATCGAACCCAAACGGACGGGCCTTCAAAGCCTATAAAACACCGCGTTTCGTAAAGCGTCGGCGGCTGCGTGCGATTGGCGTGCGAAATTTCCCGATATGAGGGACAACGTAGGACCACATGAGACTACTCATGGCGGCTGAATTGCGGCTTCGCACATCCCCCACACTTCTGTTCGGCACGTAGAAATCCCCACTATGCTAGTGACCAAATAGCGGTCGAGCACTGGCTCTTGCGTTAAGCTTGTCGCCGGTGCAGCAGCCTTTCCATGGACAGTCATTTACTCACTGAAGTGCTGATCGTTGGCGCGGGTCCTGTTGGGATGGCGCTGGCGATCGATCTTGCACAGCGCGGCATTGAGGTGACGGTCGTCGACTCACGCGCTCGCGGCGAGTTGCCCGGAGTAAAATGCAACCACGTCGCCGCGCGCACGATGGAGATTTTTCGTCGCCTTGGCCTTGTCCGCGCGGTCCGCGAGGCCGGTCTACCCGCCGCATATCCCCACGACGTTGTCTTCCGCACCACTGCGACCGGGATGGAGCTCTCGCGCATTCCGATTCCGTGCCGAGCCGACCGCTATACGGCGAAGGGCGGCCCCGACACCTGGTGGCCAACACCGGAGCCGCCGCATCGGATCAACCAAATCTACCTCGAACCGGTGCTTTACTCGCACGCGGCCGCGACGCCCCGATTACGCATCTTGAACCGCACGCGGGTCGCTGACTACGTCCAGAGTGAGACCCGTGTGCGGGCGAGCACTGAGAACCTCGATGCCGGTGGTGTCGGCGAGATCCTTTCGAGCTACCTCATTGGCTGTGATGGTGCCCACTCCGACGTGCGTCATTGTATGGGTGTCAAATTCAGTGGCGACGCGGTGATCATGCAAACGCAGTCCACCTATATTCGCGCGCCCCAATTGCTGGGTATGTTACCGAGTCCGGCGTGGTTGACCGTTTCCCTCAATCGGCGGTGCAGTGGCTACCTCTTTGCAATTGACGGTCGAGAGCGCTGGCTTGTCCATAACTGGCGACCGCCGAGCGAGGATTTAGCGCTTCTTGACCGCGATCACTGCATCCGACAGATCCTTGGCGTGGAGGCCGGTTTCAAATTCGACATTCTCGGCAAGGAGGACTGGACAGGCCGGCGCATGATTGCCGACAGGTTTCGCGACCGGCGCGTTCTCATCTGCGGTGACGCAGCGCACATTTGGGTACCGTTCGCTGGTTACGGGATGAATGCGGGAATCGCCGACGCCATGAATCTATCCTGGAAGTTGGCGGGCGTCATCAAGGGTTGGGCTGAGACCCGAATTCTGGACGCCTATGAACTCGAACGCCAACCGGTCACCGAACAGGTTTCGCGTTACGCGATGAACACGTCGCTCGCCCGGGAATCCCTTGGCAATGCGCTTCCTGAAAATCTGGAGGAGTCGAGCGCGGAGGGCGAAGCGATACGGGCCCGCGTTGGCAGAGATGCCTATGAAGTTAACGTCGGCCAGTTCTGCTGTGGCGGCCTCAATTTCGGTTATTTCTACGCCAACTCCCCGATCATCGCCTACGACGGCGAGGAGGCCCCCGCCTATACACTCTACAACTTCAGTCAGTCGACGGTCCCCGGATGCCGCGTGCCGCATCTGTGGCTGCGCGACGGGAGGTCGCTCTACGACGCGCTGGGACCCGAGTTCACGCTTCTGCGTTTTGATCCTGCCGTCGAGACACGCGGCCTCGTAGATGCGGCGGCACATCGTGGCGTACCTATGGTTGTCCTCGACGTGGACGGGAAAGAGGCTGCATCGCTCTATCCGCGCAAACTGGTACTCTCCCGTCCTGATCAGCACGTGGCCTGGCGTGGCGATGAGGTGCCGGACGATTGTATTGGCTTGATCGATCGCCTGCGCGGGGCATCCCTCACGGCGTAAATTTCGCGGTTCGCTACTAGAGTACTTTGCGGATGGGTTCTCTCCCAGCTGAGTGATCACGAAGCGCGGCGGGCGGTTCGTGATCCTCGGTCGGCCGCGGCGCGTGAACCCCCCGGCATTTATGTCGAGCGTTCCGATGACGATAGTCTTCGAGCACACTGATCATCGCTCTTTTTCTTGCGAAGGGTGGGACCGGGCGAAGTCTATACTGGGGTTCGTGCGACGTGAGAGGTCGTGAAATGTGTTTCCCCCATCCCAATGAATGCTCGAGCTTCGGAAATACCTTTTTTTACTTCTCTCTAATCTGACCGTCGGCTTCGCGGCAGAGCTTTTAAGACTCAGAATGCCTGCAGGCAATGCGGCATCACAAAATGGCTCCATTACACGAATTTTCGATTTGACTCTTACTCGTGCCCCTGGAACTGTTCGCCAGCGGCGACCCGATAGTCAAGCCGGTTTTCGGGTGGAGGGATGGGACAGTAGACATACGGGTTCACAGAGCAGTACGGATTGAAAGCCTTATTGAAATCCACGGTCGTCGTTCCATCCTTCGGGAGTGGCGCATAGATGAACCGGCCGCCTCCATAAGTGTCCTGACCATTGGTCAGATCCGTAAACATGATGAATAAGTTGTCTCCGTCGATGAAGGATTTCAAGCGAATGCTCTGACCACCAAGCGTGAAGACGACATCTCCGGTAGACGTCATTGGCTGTTTCCATTCGATGTGCGTCAGTGGGATCCGCGTCTCCGCGGGCTTTTCATAAGGAACAAACTTCGCAGAAACGCGATAAGAGTCGTCGATGGGGTACCATTTGTTTCCCGTAAATTCAGCGACCGCTGGATTCCCTAAGTCATCGACGAACACATAAAGGCCATCAGCGTAAGGACGAACCCGAAACTCGATGCTCCCCACCCGAACCCGACCAACGCCGCTCTTCATGGAAAGGATCTGCGGTTTTGAGCTCGTATGACCGTCAATCGTCGCGTGAATGCCACGAGAAGGACTAAACGTGACGTCGTTTCCTTGTCTGATCAACTTGCCAATCGATTTAGCCGCGTGTAGCGGAGGCAATCGCATAGTGGACTTTGGATTGCTTCCAAGAGTCGAGGTACCGAGTGGGATCTCAAAGTTACCGATGCCGGTCAACCAGCGGCCATTACGCACATCAGCATCGAAGTTCTGACGCCATTGTAGAATCTCGGCGGTGTACGCCTCATCGGTGGCACTCGCTAGGTTGGCAACTAGCAGCAGCGTCACCCAGCCGAATCTGATGACATTCACAGCATTGGATCCTTCCAAAGTGCCGTAAGGTTCTATTACACATGATGATGGATGACTAAACGGATTGCACGCCCGAGAATGAGCACGGGTGCGTGGGCGAAATGCGGGTATTCGGTGATCCGGTTGGTCTGGATGCCCTGCTCAAGTACGCTGCACGCGCGCCGGCTGTGGCCAATGATTCAGCCTTCCGAGACCCGGGTACGAATGTCGGCTTTGCTGCGACCATTTCAGGCGTCCCACTGACCGGTCGTGGGCCGCATGGAGAACTTGGGAAGAGAGCGCTACGCGAGTGCGCCGCCTAGGACAACGTAGGCCAACGTGAGACAACGAAAAGTGGAGCGGGCGATGGGAATCGAACCCACGGCTCAAGCTTGGGAAGCTTGGGTATTACCATTATACGACGCCCGCAACGCCCGTGATTTTAGGCGCGTTCCACGAAGCGGGCAAATCGGCGATCCGGCCCGGGAACAACGTCGGGTCGAGTAAGCCAAAGCGCCTACAGTGAGGGACCGCAAAACTTGAGCCGGCATCAGGCCAGCGAGGTCTTGCGTCGACGCGCGATCAGCCCAAGTCCGCCGAGGCCGCTCAGCAACAGGAGTCCCGATGCGGGGAGGGGGACGGGATTCACGGCGACGTTGAAGGTGACAAACGCGTTGTAGTCGTTGCAACCGTGACAGGCACACCGGTCGCGGAGAATGTGCCCGCCGTCAATTCCTCTGTCCCGAAGAACACGGGCGCGGTCAGCGTCAGGCTGAAGCTGACCGTGTTCGGCGATCCGGAGGCTAGAGTGAGCGAAGGCAGTTTGTGCATTGCAGCATCTGCGTTGCTCAAACACTTGATATCCTACAAGTCTTTCCATCAATACGAGTCTTGGGGTTTCCCGCGACTGGGCGCAATGGGCGCATTCCCTGTAAACGCCTGCCAGACATAGACGTTGATGCGGTTGAGTCCAAAGGACAAATATGACGATGATGTCGACTCGAATCGCCCTAATTGCAGCCCTGATAGCTCTTGCCAACCCGACATGGGCTGGTATGCCCTACCCCAGTCGGCACATGCCGGCACCCAGCGACCTAGGGCCACTCGCGGCCCAGGATGAGGCGGGCAACATCACCGTCACGCTGGCCCTGAAATTGCGGCACGCCGAAGCCGCCGCGCAACTTCTCGAAGCGCTCGCCAATACGAAGAGCGCAAAATTTCATCAGTTTTTGACGCCCGCGCAATTCAAGGCCCAATTCGGCGCGGCTGACCAAGATGTTGCAGCGCTGTCTGCGCAACTCGCGGTCTATGGATTGAGCGCCGCGCGGGCGGGCGCGAGCGTGGTGAGCGTCAGCGGCAGCGCGGCGAATTTCGAGCGCGCGTTTCAGGTCAGTCTGCATCGCTACAGAGTCGCGGCGCATGGGCAGTCGGATTCTTTTGAATTCCGTGCGCCGGCCACGGCGGCGAAAATTCCCGCCGAGATGAGCGCCGTGGTCGCGGGCATTGTCGGCTTGAGCACCCGGCCGAACTTTTTCCCGCACCTCATGAAAAGTCCCGCCAACTTCGCCCATCAGTTGACCTCGCAGCATGCGTTCAACAATTCCAACCTGCTGAATCCGCCCGGCTTCCTGACCGTTGCCGATTTCTCCAAGTACTACGATGTGCTGCCGTTGGCCGCAAAGGGCGTTACGGGCGCGGGTCGCAGCATCGGCATCGTGACGCTGGCCAGCTTCACGGAGAGCGACGCCTATGCGTACTGGCGCGCAGTCGGCCTCAAGGTTGGCTTCCAGCGCATCACCGTCATCGACATCGACGGCGGCCCCGGCGCACCGAGCGATGCCTCCGGATCGGACGAGACGACGCTGGATGTGGAACAGTCCGGGGGCATCGCGCCGCGCGCAAAGATCCTGCTCTACCAAGCCCCCAATACCAATCAAGCGTTCCTCGATGCATTCGTTGCAGCCGTGGAGAGCAATGAAGCCGACTCGATCTCGACGAGTTGGGGACAATGGGAATGGCTGGACGATCTGGCCAATGGACCGGTGACCGACCCGTACGGCGGCGACACGGTGAGCTCCCTCAAGGCGCTGCACCTGGTTCTGCTTCAAGCGGCCCTGCAGGGTCAATCGGTGTTCGCCGCGGCGGGCGACGCCGGCGCTTACGACGCAAATGACGCCGCGCTGCCGCCCGCTTTCAGTCTGGCGCTGAGCGTCGACAACCCGGCGAGCGATTCCTACATCACAGCGGGAGGCGGTACGACGCTCGCCGGCACTCAGAGCTATCTTTTGCCAAATGAGACCTTCACCGTCAACATCCCGCACGAGCGGGTTTGGAGCTGGGATTATCTCGAGCCGTTGTGCGCCGATTTGGACCTCGATCCCATTGACTGCGGTATTTTCCCGGTGGGCGGCGGCGGCGGCGTGAGTTTCGAATTCGCGCTGCCATTTTACCAACTAGGCATTTCTGGAATTCAAAAAACACAGCCCAATCAATCGTTCATCAATGAAGACGCCGTTCCGCCTCAGACCTTGAAGAACATTCCCGCGTATTTTGCCGGCCGCAACGTCCCGGATGTCTCGTTCAATGCCGATCCGCAGACCGGCTACGTGCTTTTCTACACATCCGACCAGAGCGGCTATGGCGAAGACACATTCGCCGGCGGCACCAGTTTTGTCGCGCCGCAATTGAACGGCGTCATTGGATTGATCGGCGAGTATGTTCACGGCCGGGTGGGACTGCTCAACATTCCGCTCTACGAACTGGCGCATGCATCCGGCGCGTACGCGGACAAAGACGCACCGTTCAACGTCATCAAGTTTGGCAATAACGATTTCTATGTCGGGCGCGACGGCTACAGTCCTGCAGCCGGCATCGGTACCCTCGACGTGGCCAATTTCGCCGAGGCGTTGAAGAAGAACTACTAGCCCAGATCGCCCACCGGGGGAATTCCAAAAAGGCCCCCGTTGACGTAACCCGTGTGGAAGCCGGTAATCTGCTGGGTGGCCGGGTCACATATAAGAAGGTGAATTCATGGATCGCAGAAGCTTCCTTTCCACTGCCGGGGCCTTGTCTCTTGCGGCGGCTTCCGGCGAAGTTCGCGCTGCCGCCCGCAGCTTTGACCCGACGGAGCAATCCATTGCTTCCCTTCAGCGAGCGCTGGCGTCGGGTGTGCTCACGTCGGAAACACTGACCGCGGCCTATCTCGAGCGTATCGCTCGTTACGATCACCACGGACCCGAGTACCGGTCGGTTTTGGCCGTCAATCCAAACGCGATCCCGGCAGCGCGGTCGCTTGATTCAGAGCGAAAATCGGGAAAGTTACGCGGGCCTCTGCACGGAATCCCCATCATCGTCAAAGACAACATCGAGACGGGCGATCCCATCGCGACCACCGCGGGGTCTTTTGCACTCGCCAGGTCGCGGCGCCCTGCGGACGCGCCGCTGGTTTCCCGGCTGCGCGCCTCCGGCGCCATCCTGCTCGGGAAAGCGAACCTGAGCGAATGGGCAAATTTTCGCTCCACGCGTTCGTGCAGCGGCTGGAGCGGCGTGGGCGGCCAGACGCGTAACGCCTATGCCCGCGACCGCAACCCATCGGGTTCGAGCGCCGGATCGGGAGTGGCCGCCGCGGCAAGCTTTTGCGCCGCGGCCATCGGCACGGAAACCAATGGGTCGATCCTATCGCCCGCATCGGTGAACGGTCTGGTTGGCCTCAAACCCACGGTCGGAGTCGTCAGCGGCAGGGGCGTGGTTCCGATTTCCCCGCGACAGGATACCGCGGGTCCCATGTGCCGAACGGTTGCCGACGCGGCGGTCCTCGCGTCGGTGATTGCCGAGAAGCCACTAGGCTTCGGCGCGCATGGCACCGATATCGAGGCGTTCCGGCTGCGCGGCGTCCGCATAGGCGTCATGCCTGTACCGAAGTCGGCGCACCCGGACGCCAACCGCTTGTTGGCCGATGCGCGGGCCGTGTTGCAGCAGGAAGGCGCGGTGATCATCGATCTGAAATCGCCGGCCGCCTTCGATGAAATGGACGAACCGGAACAGGAAGCACTGCTGTACGAATTCAAGGCGGCAATCAATGTCTATCTGAGCACGCTCGATCCGTCGCAGGTTGATTGCAAGACGCTCGCCGACCTGATCGACTTCAATCGAACCCACGCGGACGACGAACTCATCGTGTTTGGCCAGGAACTCTTTGAAATGGCGCAGATGCGCGGACCCTTAAGCGATCCTGCCTACATCAAGGCGCTGGCGGCCCTGCAACGCACTGCGGATGCGGAGGGACTCGCGACACTTCTCGGTCAGCAAGGCGTGGAGGTGTTGCTTGCGCCCAGCAATGGGCCGGCGGCCTTGATCGACGCCGTGTGGGGTGACCGCCGCGGCGGCGGCTGGCCGCATATCGCGGGAGCTGCGGCAATCGCCGGCTACCCAAGCCTTACGGTGCCCGCCGGACTCATCAGCGGACTGCCGATGGGCATGACGCTGGTGACCAATCGAAATCAGGACGCTCTGTTGCTGCAAGTCGCGAGAGCCTACGAGCGCGTGGCCAATGCCCGCGTAGCGCCGCATCTTGAGATCTAAACGCGCACCTCGCGTGTCCAGCCGAATGGATCCGGCGCGCGCCGCTCTTGAATCGCCAGCAAGGCCTCACGCAGTTGCGCCGCCACCGCATCGATGCGTTGCGGAACGTATTCCTGATGGTCGCGATCGGCAAGCATCGCAATCGGACTGACGATGGCGGCGGTGCCGCAGGCGAAAATCTCGCTGCACTCGCCGCTGCGGATCTGCGCCAGCAACTCGTCGAGCGGCATGAGCCGTTCATGGACCTTGACTCCAAGATGCGGCGCGAGCTTGAGAAGCGCGTCGCGCGTGATGCCCGGAAGTATGGCGCCATCGAGCGCCGGCGTGTGCAGCTCCCCGCCCATCACGGCGAACAGATTCATCCCCGAGAGTTCCTGGATGAAGCGCTGTTCGCGCGCGTCGAGCCACAGCGCCACGTTGAGTCCGCGCGCGACGGCGGCGCTCGAGGCGCGCAGCGACGGTGCGTAATTCGCCGCGGCCTTGGCGGCGCCGACGCCGCCCGCGGCCGCCCGTACATCGTCGCGCTCAATGGCCACGCGCATCGGCCCGGAAGCATACGCTTCGACCGGATTGGCGATGACCATGAAGCGAAAGCACGAGGAGTTGCGCAACAAGTATCCCGCCTCGGTGCCGAACAGGCACGGCCGGAGATACAGAGCGCGTCCGGATTCCCGCGGAATGATGTCGCGGCAGGCTCCGACAACTGCCTCCAAGGCCTCGAAGAACAGCGTCTCCGGGACGGCGGGCATGGACAGGCGCTGCGCGGAGCGCTCCAGGCGCAGCCAATTCTCCCGCGGACGGAACAAGCTGGGCGTGGATGCGCCGACGCGGTAGGCTTTCAATCCCTCGAACACCAGTTCCGCGTATTGCAGCGCGCGCGCCCCCGGCAGGATCTCGATTGCCCCATAGGGGATAAGCGCACCGCGGCCCCAGACTCCCCCGGAGTACTGCGCGCTGAACATGACCGGCGCGTGCACGTCGCCGAAACCCAGGCGCTCAGGTAGCACGAATCTTCGCAGCGCCTCGCTCAATCCGGGCGCGACGTCGTAGGCCGGCACCTCAGCGGCGCAGGTAAGCGTCGGTGCCGTTCAACCAGTCCTGACGAGGCGGATTGAATACATCGACATCCAGCGTGTCCTCGAGCGCCAGCGCCCGATGCTCGAGGTTTGACGGGATGACCAGCACTTCGCCGGCGCGCACGGTCACCTCGCGATCGCCGTCGGGTCCCAGCCAAAATTGCAGCGCACCCTGCAGAATGTAAGTGATCTGCTCGTTCATATGGGAGTGCTGCGGAACATCATCGCCTTTCTGCAAATACACATGCGCGATCATCATGCCCTGCCCCGTGATCAAACGGCGCGAAATGCCGCCCCTTAGAGGCTCGGCCGGCAGATCGTCCCATCGATAGTGTTTGGCGCTCGTCGCTGCGGGTGTGCTCATGGAGAAATCCTCGTCTTCAGCGGAATTGTTCGTCGATCTGCAAATGCCCCGGCGGCTAGCCGACGGCTTCGATTTCCACCAGCAAATCCTCGCGGCAGACGTCGGCCTGCAGGTACAGAACCTGTGTTGCCGGGCTCAAGATCCGCGACAATGCGGCCTTGATGGTGGGAAGGTCGTCCGGTCTTCGCACATAAACCTTGAGATAAAGACCCGCCGCCGAGTATCGGCCGGAGCCGACGACGCGATTCGCTTCATCCAGCAGCGCGTCGATGTTGGCCATGGTTTCGCGGGTCTGTGCAGCCACATCGCCGCAGTGAATGGTTTCATGGCCGACGATGCTGGCCGTGCCGGAAATGAACAGCTTGGCGCGGAGCGGCTCGCCCCACACGCAGGCCCGCGAGAAAATCGGACTGTGCCTGCCGAACTTCGGCGGATAGTGATAGGCGCTGGTCTGCCGCGGATTCTCGATCATCTTCGGCGCAGTCCGCGCGGCCAGAAAATAGATCGAGATGGCGCTGCCGGCCGGCGAACCCAATGCACAAGCCGCGGGAACCGCGCCTCTGGTCGCGCGGCCTGAATTGCGGAATGCCCGCTGCCGCGCCGAATTGAAAAGCCGATAGCGCTCGTTGCCACCGGTTTCGCGATTGATTTCGGGAAGATAATTCCATACGCGGATCAGGTGCCGGTGTCCGGTACGGTTCAGGACATCAAAGATTTCCCGATAAGCGGTCTCGGTGGCGTGCAGCAGCGCCCGCGCCTCATCCGCATCGTCGGGTTCCGCAGCCATCACCGCGCCGAACAGCAGATCGTCGCAGTATCGATAGCGCACGCGACTCTGCCGCGTCTCGCCGGTGGAAAGAAGTACCCGGGCCCCGGCAACCTGCCAGACTTCGCACAGCTCGTTTGCGCCCAATGAGGGCGCCATGCACGCGGCAAGCGGAATCCGGACTGCGTCGATCGCCGGCAGCGCACCGAATCCCACCACACCCAGGACGCTCTGCCACCACGCGGGCGACTGCGAAGCCAACTGCTGCGGCGACAGGTAGTCGAGCCTGAGAATCGCCGCGCTTGCGGCAGTGGTGGCCGCTATGATGTTCATTGCAGGGCAGTCTATCTGCCTGCAAAGACTTGTGGTAGCAGCCGCGTTCTAGGCGACCGTACGCGTCAGAATGCGACGTAGGGACCGGTGCCCACAGTGGTCATGTTGCCTTCGATGGCCGTGGCAACGCGGCGCGAATAAAAGAATGCCAGGCCGAAATCAAAGCTTTGCGCATTTGGATTGCTGCCCGCGAGCAGGGGGAAGGCGGCGTAATTGGCGGCAGCGGGATTGTTCAACATCGTCAACGCATTGCCCACGACGAATATCATGTTATTGGTCATCACGCCATTCTGGCCCTGGATCGTCACCGGCAAGGTGAGGTTGCTTGCGGGACAGTAGAAAGTCGTGAGACCCATGGTGGTGCAGAGCGCAATGCTGGCGTCCGTGAAATAAATCCCGTTCGAGCCGCTGTCGATGAAGCTTTGCGTCCAGTTGGTACCGTTGAAAACTATCGTCAACTCAGCGACATTATTGACGGTGAATACGGATTCCGTACCGGATGCATTGTTCGATTGCGTGTCGATGCCGAATGTCAGCGTGCCCGAAACCGTTGCCGCCCCCGCATTCCCTACGCTTGGCAATTGAATGATGGTGCCGTTGTTGTCCTTGGCGAACCTGGTCACAGGATTGGGCACTTGACTGCCGGCCGCCACGGTCGTGCCCGCGCAGGCGGTCGCCGTACAGGAATAGTAAGTGCCGGCCACTACTTGAGTCTCGCAAAGAGGGCAATCCAGCTCAAAGGGGCCAATCCCTAGAATGCCGTTGGCGCCAAAGGCCGCAACCGTATCTTCTGCGGGGCCCACGCTTGAACAATCCGCGGGCACGGTGGTGAAGCGGGAATCTCCGATGGCCTGAATGGGCACGGAAGCCGCCGTTTCGCCTCCCACCTTTATATCCGCCAATACCACGGGACCCCAGCTGTAGCCGTCGACGAATTGCGTACATTGCACCAGCGTATTGCCGTTCGATGCCAGCTGCAGCGGCAAATTCAGCGTGGTGTTCAACACCGGCGCCAGTATGCGCAGCCCGTAGGAGCCGGTGTCCACTTGAATGTGATCGATGGTCTGGCAGTTTGCGGCGCTGCCGGGGACGCACACGGTGACCGAGGTGTACAGCGTATTGGCCGAGGGATTCGTGGTCGGCAGCGGCCCTTCATCCACTATTACGTTGACCACGTTGTTCCCGGTCGGGGTCGGCGGAGCCGGAGGCGAATAATTGCCGCCGCCGCCCCCGCAGGAGAGCGCCGACAGGCACAGCGCAATTCCCAGTGCGTCGCGAAGCACGCTTGTTGCGCGCATTACTGCAATTCCCCCAGGTTGAAGCCGCTTGGCAGCGCCAAGGGCAGGTAGGCGCGCCCGTAGAAGGCCCGCATGTGACCCCGGGTCTGCACCACCAGATCGGGTTGTAGAATTTGCAGGTGCTTGTGATCCGAGTGATTGAGTCTTGCGCCCGCCACGAAGCTGTCGAAGTAACGGCCGAAGGTTTGGCGCAAATTCGGCATGAAGGGTCCATTCCATGCCACCGCGAACACATTGCCATCGAGCGACACGAACTCGCGCAGCAAGGTCCCCGAGGGCATTTGCAATTCGTGCACCCGGAAGTTTTCGCGCGGGGTTGTGGTTTTGATCGAACCCTGGAGCCGCGCCACGTCGTTCTGCACGGAGGCTTCCGGCTCACCCAAGGTGGCAAGCGCCACAGCAGGGCTCAAGGCGGCAATGAGCATCACGCTGCATAGCGCGCCGGCTTTGAGGCGATCGGATTGATACGTCGGCATGGATACCTTTGCCTATTGGAGGGGGGAGCTCATCATTTGGTTCAGCATCTTAAGTTTCTGTCGGGCATCGGCGACATCATTCCCTGAACGGCGGCTTGGCGCGGGCCTGACTTTGGTAGGCCAGCATCCAACCGGGGTATTCCGTCGGCAGTTGGCTCACCTCATCGAGCAGCTTGATTTCCGCTTCCTCAAGCTGGACTTTGGATGATGCAATATTGTCGCGCAATTGATCCATCGTTTTTGCGCCGATGATCACAGTTGTGACGAAGGATTTGCCCAAAATCCATGCCAGGGCAATCTGTGCCACCGAGATCTTTCGCCGCTCGGCCATCGCTCGCATGGCATCCACGCACTTGAAGGCCCGCACCTTGTCCACGAGCGGGAAATCGAAGGCGCCGCGGCGCGCTCCCGCCGGACCCTTGTCCTCGGCGCTGCTGAATTTGCCGCTGAGCAGTCCGCCCGCCAGCGGACTCCACACCATCAGGCCCAGGTTTTGGTCCTGGATCACACGCACCACTTCGCGCTCGAGATCGCGGCCGGCAATGGTGTAGTAGGCCTGCACACTGACGAATTTCGCCAGATTCAGGCGGTCCGAAACCCCCAAGGCCTTCATGATTTGCCATGCGGCCATGTTGCAAAGCCCGATGTAGCGCACTTTTCCTGAGCGCACCAGATCATTGAGCGCGGTCAAGGATTCCTCGAATGGCGTCAGGGGATCGAAGCCGTGAAGTTGATACAGGTCGATGTAGTCCAGCTGCAGGCGCTTCAGGCTGGCATCGACCTGGTTGAACAGATGATGGCGCGACTGCCCGCGGCCGTTCGGCGTCTCATCCATGGTGCCAGTGGCCTTCGTGGCCACAACCAGCTGCTCGCGCGCCAGGCCCAATGATTTCAATGCCCGCCCCAGCAGCATTTCCGACTTGCCCATGGAATACACATTGGCCGTGTCGATGAAGTTGATACCGGCGTCAACGGCGAACTTCACCTGCTCGTTGACAGCGTCCTGCTGCAGATTACCGATCGATTCCCAGATGCCCGCGGCGCCCCCGAAGGTCATCGTGCCCAAACAGAGTTCCGATACATACAAGCCGGTTTGGCCGAGCAAGCGATAGCGCATGGCGAGCTCCCGAAGTGAAAGCCGGATGGTCGGCGAAACTCCAAGCTTACAATGATTCCCGCGGCGAGGGCGGACGGGCGGGCGATCGATCAAATACACAGTTCTTGACACTGAACCAGCCGAACCGTGCAATGAATTGGCGCGGCTGTTGTCGCAACGATATTGCCAATCGGAGAAATCGTGAAAATACTGGCTTCAATGATCTTGGGTGCGGCGGTGTTAAGCGCAGCGGCATTCACCCTGCCCGGCTGCCGCGACATTCTCGGTGCCAAATATTCCGTCGGCGGCACCCTCACGGGCTTGGTCGGAAGGGGTCTCGTGCTCCAGGATGAATCCGGCAATGACTTGCAACTGGAATCAAATGGCGGGTTTGCATTCAGCGGCGGCCTCGAAAACGGCGCCGCCTACTCGGTCACGATAAAAACCCAACCCGCGAACCCAACGCAGAGCTGCACCGTGCGCAATGGCTCGGGCACCATCGATCGGGCGAATATCGGCAACATCATTGTTGCCTGCACGCAAACGGGTCGCTTCGCGTTCGTGGCCAACCAGCTGTCGAACGACATCTCGGCCTTTGCGATCGATGCGGCAAACGGCGCTTTGCTGCCCGTCAACGGTTCGCCATTTGCCGCCACCGGCACGATGCCGACGGCGCTCGCCGTCGACCCGGATGGAGAATTCCTCTATGTGGCGAACAATGGCTCCGGCAGCGTCTCGGTGTTTTCCATAAACTCGGCGAGCGGTGCGTTGACCGCCGTCGGTCTGCCCACGGCCGCTGGAAGCGGTCCCGGTGCGATAACAATCGACCCGACGGATCACTATCTCTACGTGGCCAACCTCGTATCCGACAACGTCTCCGTCTATACCATCGAAAACGGGGTCTTGAGGCAAATTGCCGGCTCGCCGTTTCGCGTCGGCGCGGAGCCGGCGGCGCTGACAATCGATCCGAACGGCAATTTTCTCTACGTCGCGAATTTCAGCGGTGCCAATGTCGCGGTGTTCGCCATCGATCTAAGTACAGGCTCATTGAGCAACATTTCCGGATCGCCGTTCGGCGCCGGCAGTGGCCCGCTCTCCATTGCCATCGATCCCACGAACTCGTTCGCCTACGTTGCCGGCGAGGCGGCGGGCAGCATCACGGAATACTCCCTCAATGCATCGAGCGGCGCGTTGGCGGCCCTGTCAGGCTCGCCCATCTCGGTGGGATCGAACCCCGAGTCGCTCGCGGCCGATCCGGCCGGCAGATATGTGTACGCGGCCAATGTCGCCGCCAACGAGATTGCGAGTTATTCGATTACGCCGGCCAGCGGCATCTTGAGCCTGTTGTCCACTGTGGGCGCCGGCTCCTTGCCCATCAACCTCGCGGTCGATCCGTCCGGTCAGTTCGTGTATGCCGCGAACTACAACTCCCACAGCATTTCTGCCTATGTCGTCGATGCCGCGACCGGCGCCCTCGCAGCGGTGGGCGGTTCGCCGTTTGCAGCGGGCAGCCAGCCGCACGCGATCGCGATCGACTAGAAGTAAGGCACCGATACGCGTATCTTGCCCGCAAGAAAAATAGGGGTGGTCGATGCGCAATCGCGGTCTCATCCTCGCATTCGCGGGGATATTGCTGCTGCTGGCTGCCACGCTTTTGGCGTATCGTCCCCCGGCGCCCATCGGGCTTGCAGGCGCACCCAGCGCATTTTCCGCCGGTCGAGCGCAAGCCATCCTCAAAACTCTGGTGGCCGACGATGAGCCGCATCCCATCGGCAGCAGCGCCAATGCCAGAGTGCGCGATGCCATCGTTCGGGAGTTGACGGACTTAGGATACAAACCCGAACTGCAGAGCGGATGGGTGTGCAGCAAATGGGGGGAGTGCGGCATCCCCACCAACATAGTGGTTACACGAAACGGCGCCGCATATTCCGCGACCCCCGGCGCGACCGCGGCCGCGCCAACCAATGCGGTGTTGCTGGCCGCGCACTACGACTCCGTGCCCGCGGGTCCCGGCGCATCCGACGACGGCGTCGGCGTCGCCATTGTGCTCGAGATCGCACGGATTCTCGCCGCGGCGCCCGCCCCGCCCCGCCCCATCGTTCTGCTGCTGACCGACGGCGAGGAAGCCGGCCTGCTCGGTGCGCAATTGTTCGTTCGCGAGCATCCGCAGGCTATGCACATCAAAGCCGCGGTGAATCTCGACTCGCGCGGCGTCTCCGGTGCCAGTCTCATGTTCGAGACGGGAACCGCCAACGCATGGCTCATGCATCTGTATCAATCGGCAATCCGCGCACCGATCACCAATTCCCTGTACTACGTGGTGTACAAGTCGTTGCCGAACGATACGGATTTCACGGTATTCAAGGCCGCGTCGTATCAAGGATTCAATTTCGCCTTCATCGGTGACGTTGGCCACTACCATACTCCCCTCGATAGCTATGCCAATTTGAGCCTCGGCAGCATTCAGCATCAAGGCGACAACGCCTTGAGCGCGCTGCTCGCGCTGGCCAATGCAGACAGCCGCGATACGCCCGCCGCCGAATCGGTTTACTTCGACGTTTTCGCGCGGGCGCTGATGGCCTGGCCGGCACGCAGCGCACTGCCCGCAGCGATCGCGGCGCTCGGCCTGGTGCTCGCCGTGTGCGTGCTGTTGCTCCGCCGCCGCATGCTGGACGGGCGGCAGGCGCTGTGGGGCGCAACGGGCGCGGTCTTGAACCTCATTCTCGGCGCAATCCTCGCGGTGGCATGCATCGTGTTGTTGCGCATTCTCGGCAAGCTGCCGCCAACCGACGCGGCCCCATGGATTGCGCATCCGTTGCCGATGAGCATCGCCACGGCATTCATCGCTTTGTTCACGGCGGGCATCGTCAGCGCATGGTTTGCGCGCCGCGCCGGATTCTGGGGATTCTGGATGGGCGGCACTCTGCTCATCGCCCTGCTGTCCGTGATATTCAACGCGGTGAGCCCAGCCGCAAGTTTCGCGCCGCTGCTGGCGGGCCTCGCGGCGGTGCTGGGCGCGCTGCCCTGCGTGCTGAGCCTATTGCGTTCCCGGCCGCCATCTCAAGGAGCGACTGACTTTGCGGTTCTGCTGCCCTGCTTCGTCGTTTCTGCGGTTCTCGCGCCCATGTTGCTGCTGCTGTACGCGGCCTTGGGAACCTTGGCGTGGGTGATTACCTCGATTGCCCTGGGGTTGACCACAACCTTGCTGCTGCCGCTGCTGGCGGATGCGACTCGCCGCGATCGGCGGCTCGTGATCGGGGTGAGCGCGGTGGTGATCTTGAGCGGGGTGGCCGCCACGCTGCTGCTCCCCATTTATTCGCCTAAGTGGCCGCAGCGCCTCAACATCGAATATTGGTTCGATGCCGACCAGCGCCAGGCGCATTGGTGGGTGCAGCCCGCTTCGTTGCGCCTGCCGGCAACCCTGGGCGGCGCGGCAAAGTTCGATCCCGTCCCGAGGGCGCGTTACACGGGCAGCGCAGCACTGGGATTCAAGGCCGACGCGCCGACACTCAATTTGGGCACGCCGGAACTTACGCAACTCTCAGCGGCTGCGAGCGCCGCGGGCGCATCCTCGAGAATCCACTACCAGCTGCGCCTGCGATCGCCGCGTGGTGCGCCCGAAGCCTTCGTGATTTTTCCGGCAAGCGCCGATGTTCAGGAGATTGTCGCCGCCACGGCGTCGGGGCCGCAACATGCCAAGCTGCAGAAGTTGCACAGCGGCGCCACGCGCTTCGGGGTGGTCGGCCTTCCGCCGGCGGGGTTCGAGTTCGGGATTGATGCCGCCGCAATCGCGCCGGTGGTGCAGGTGTTCGACTTAAGCTATGGGCTGCCCGAGGCTGCCGGCGGTGCGAGGTTGCAGCAGGCCCGACCGCAGAATGCGACCAGCTCGCAGGAGGGAGACATCACGGTGGTGCAGCATACCGTTCTGTTGGTTCCTGCGGCTGGTCGCTGAAACAGCATGGGCTCAGCCTGACTTGTTGCTGGCCGCGTGCAGGGCGGCGAGCCGCTGATTGTGAATTTTGTCGACCGCGTTGGCGATGGCCTCTTTGCGGCACTTCAGCACCGCTTCATTCGGCAATCGCGAACCGGCCGGTTCAATCACGCAAACCTTTTCGGCGGCCATCTCGATCCGGCGATACAGGGATTGCACGCCGCTATCGGTCGCAAGACTGGCTGTTGGGAAACGAAGGGCGATGCTGTACACATCGTTGTCGGCTGGCGCGGCGACAGCTGCGCCCGCGGCTGCCACGGCCATTCCGCCGATCAGCAGCAATTTGCTGGCTAGACTAGTCATGAATCTCTCCTTTCAGGTATTGATCGACGACACGCATATGAGACGCCGCCGGACCCGCCCCAGTCAGCCGGCAGGCATCGAGTTCGTCCCGATTTGCGACGGTTTCGTCCCTCATGCGGCGCACCAAGCCGCAATTCGCGCCGACTTGCGGTAGGCTTATCCCATGGGCGGATTCGGCACGGCTGATTCTTCAACGCGGCGGTTTGCGGGGGGGCTGACGCGGCGTCAGTTCGTCGCCATTGTTTGTCTGTTCTGGGTGTACGTCACCGTATCGAATCTTCTGTACGGCTACAGCATGCGCACCGGCTTCGCTCGCGTGACCAATGTGGAAGTGTTCGCGTCCTGGGACCAGCGCCTGCTGCAGCACGTGTTCTTGCTGCCGATGGTGATGGTGTCCTTTTGGGCGTCGCTGAAGGTTCAATGGCGACCGCTCCTGATTGCGCTGCCGTTGCAGGTGATCTTGGGCGCGGTGTTCGCCGCTGCCGCGTACCCGGTCATGATTCTGTCGGAAGTGATCATGGGCGGAAGCGACATGCATGGCACCGCGATCTCGCATGTCATGGGCGCGTGGAGCGATCCCTGGTGGGCCACGCTGTGGCTCGCGAGCTTCGTGAGTTTTCTGCCGGCCTACGGCTTCGGCCTGGCCCTGGTGACGGGCCTGGCGCTCTACACCCGCTTTCGCGATTCCGAATTGCGCTTGGCGGCGCTGGAGCGCGAATGGAGCGCCGCGCGTCTGGCGGCGCTGCGCATGCAGCTCTCGCCGCATACCCTGTTCAATCTCCTGCACACGATCCGCGGACAAATCGAGTGGGATCCGAAAGCCGCACAGTCGATGGTGGTGCAGCTGGCGGATCTCCTGCGGCGTCTGCTCAATGCCGGCGAGCGCAATTTTTCGCGGCTGGCGGACGAAATACAGTTCGTGAGACTGTATCTGGAGCTGCAGAAGCAGCGGTTCACCGACCGCCTCAAGGTCGAGCTGCCGAATCCGGCTGAAATCCCCGCCGTATGGGTCCCCAGCCTGATTCTGCAGCCGCTGGTCGAGAACGCCGTGCTGCACGGCATGGCGGGCCATCAGGGCGCTGTGACGGTGAGCATTTCGATCGGCATCGTCGATGAATCGCTGATCATCAGGATCACCAACTCGATGGCCGCGAATCGCTCCGTCGGCGCGGAAGGTATTGGACTCAAAAACGTGCGTGAACGCATGGCCGTGCAATTCGAAGGCCGGGCCAGCCTCTCGGCTGCGGGCGTCGACAGCGAGTGGATCAGCGAGATAACCATGCCGGCGGTGCGCGAATCGCCGGCGGTAATCCTCGAGCCCCAGGCCGCCGGCAAACTGCAGACGACGACCCTGTTCGGAACATGATGGATGTGATCATCGTGGACGATGAGGCCGCCGGCCGGCGCACTTTGCGCGAGTACTGCGAGGCGGAGGATGACCTGCGTGTGGTGGGCGAATTCGCCGACGGCACCGCCGCGCTTGCCGCCATTCGGACGCAGCCGCCGCAGCTCCTGTTCCTCGACATCCAGATGGACCCCCTGAACGGCATCGATCTTGCGCGCGCGCTGGATCCGAAGGAGCTGCCGTCACTGGTATTCGTGACCGCCTATGACACCTATGCGCTGGAGGCATTCGAAGTCAGTGCCGTGGACTATCTGCTGAAGCCCTTCGATCAAGAGCGCTTTCGCAAGACCCTGGCGCGCGTGCGGCCGCGCCATTTGAACTCGAGCGTCGATGAACGGCAGACGCTGCTCGCCGGGTTGCTTGCGCAGCTCGAGCGCGGCGCCCGGACGCAGGCGGAGGAGCGACCGCGCCTGCTTGCGGAATTCGCCGGGCATTGGCATGTGCTCGATGCCTCGCAGGTGGAAATGATCGAGGCGGACCGCAACTACGTCGTCATACGCGTCGGCAAGGACAACTACCACGCGCGCAGCACGTTGCTGCAGGCCGAGGCGGCGCTGCGCTCGCAGCCCATGCTGCGGATCAGCCGCTCCTGTCTCGTCAACTTGAACTACGTGAGGGAAGTGAACCGCACTCTGCGCGGCGATTTCATTCTGGTGCTGGCGGGCGGCGCCACCGTGACCAGCAGCGAAGGATTCCGCGCCAAGGTCAAGGAGTACTTGACCACCTTGCGGATATCGTCGTAGCGGCGCCTCAGAGAAACTCGTCCGGCGCGAACGGCGTCAGGAGTTTCAGCCAAAGCCGCTGCGGAAAGGTGGTTTCCGGGTCCTTGTGCCAGGTCTTCACGGCCGGCGGCTCGCCGCTCGACCATTCGAGGCGATTGTCCTGACCCACCAATTGCAGCTTGTAGCTGCCGTCGGTGCTGATGTCGTCCAACAGGTTAGTGACCTGGCGGGCGATTTCCGTGCTGCTGATCACGAGTCCCAGTTCGCTGTTGATTCGATAGGACCGTTCGTCCATGTTCAGCGATCCGATGAACACGATTTTCTCATCGATCACCAGCGCCTTGGCGTGCAGGCTGGCGTTCGAGCCGCGGAAGGGATGAAAGCGCGGACGTTTCATGCCCAGTTTCGGGCGCAACTCGCGAAGATCCACACCCATCTTGAGCAATTCGACCCGGTAGCGCGAGTAACCGATGTGCACCAACGGCGAATCGGTGGTGGCCAGCGAATTGGTGAGGATCCGGATGTGCACGCCCCGGTCAATCAGCTTAGCTATCATCGCGATGCCATCCTTGCCGGGTACGAAATACGGGGAAATGATGATGAGCTCCTGATTGGCCGAACTCATCAACGCGGTGATGTCGTTCGCGATCGTGACCTCTTCGGCCGGAGAGGCTTCGCTGGCGATCTTTGCCGGCTGATCCGCAAGCACCGTGGCCGGCACCCAGTCCAGTTGAACCTGGTGCGCATCGAGCTCCTGCTCCAGCCAGTCGGCATTTCCCGCGGGTGCGCGCTCCACTACGGGCGGCGCCGCGGGCCCGGCATCCACCCCGTAGGCGATCGATTTGATCGGATAGGCAAACTTGCTGTTCCAGAATTCATCGAAGGACGCCGACAATTCCGGCACGATGGCTCCGGCCGCGACCACGTCCAGATCGATGAAATTGTTGTACTGATCGCGGGTGAAATATTGATCGCCGATATTGCGGCCGCCGGTGATGGCGAGCGCATTGTCAGCGACGAACAGCTTGTTGTGCATGCGATGATTGATGCGCCGCATGTCGGGCGCGGCGGCCAGAATGCGTGCCCAGGTCGAAAATCGTCCGTTCGGAAAGGGATTGAACACGCGCACCTCGATGTTGGCGTGTTGGCCCAGGTGCACGAACAGGCGATCCTGGCCCGCGGTATTCAAATCGTCGACCAGGATGCGCACCCGCACGCCTCGGTCCGCCGCCAGGCCGACATGGTGCAGCAGCAGCAGCGAGGACTGATCCTCATGGATGATGTAGTACTGGATGTCGAGCGTTTTTTCGGCGTGATCGGCGAGCGCGATCAGACTCGCCAGAGCCTCCTCGCCCGAGGACAGCAGCCTGATGCCGGAAAGATTCTTGCCGGCTTCATCGCGCTCGACGATGCGCCCCAGCGTGGTCGCGGTGGGATCCTGCAATGCCGTGGTGTGCGACTTTTCCACGTGCCGCGGCAATCCGGCGCAGCCGGATGCAAACAGAATCGCCGCGGCCAACAGCAGCATGAGTACTTGGTAGCGCCGCGCAGCCGCGCCCCGTGATTTACTCAAGGAAGATTGCGTCGCTTCGGCGCGGCAGCAGGATTTGCGCATCGGCCCATGATATCAGGCACAATTTGCGGCCATGCTAAGACAACGCCGCATCCGCAGTTTCGTGCTTCGCGCCGGCCGCACGACGCCGGCGCAGGAGCGCGCGCTCAAGCTGCTGTGGCCCACCTACGGCATCGAGCTTCAGGAGGCGGCGCTCGATCTTGAAGCAATCTTCGGCCGCCGCGCGCCGCGCTGCCTCGAGATCGGTTTCGGCGCCGGCGAAGTGATCGGTGAGCTGGCCAGGAATAATCCGCACATCGACTACTTAGGCATCGAGGTACATAGATCGGGCATCGGCCGGCTGCTGCTGCACGCAGAGACCGAGGCGCTGAAGAACCTGCGCATCATTTGCAACGACGCGGCGGATGTCCTGCACCAACATGTTGCGGATGAATCCTTCGACGAGGTGCTGGTGTTCTTCCCGGATCCCTGGCACAAGAAACGCCATCACAAGCGCCGCTTGATCGACCCGCCGTTCATCGCCACAGTGGCCGCCAAGCTGCGCCGTGGCGGCATATTGCGCCTTGCCACCGATTGGCAGGACTACGCGGAGCAGATGTTGGCGGTGTGCAACGCGAGCCCGGTTATCAAATCGCTGAGCCCGGACCTCGCCTTCGTGGCGCGGCCCGATTTCCGGCCGGCCACGCGCTTCGAGCGGCGCGGCGAGCGCCTGGGTCACGGTGTGTGGGATCTGGCCTACACCAAGCCATAACCCGCGTGGCCGACGCCCGCGTGCGGATTTTTACGCGAGAGCAAAGCTGCCGCGAATTCCCTCCACGATGAACTGCACGGCGAGTGCGGCAAGGACCACGCCGGATAGACGGCTCATCACGTTGGCGCCGGTCACGCCGATGACCTTCATCAGCCGCGGCGTGGCGAGCATCAATATCCAGCAGACGGCCAGCACCAGTACCACCACGGCCAGGAAGCCCAGGAACTCCAGCGGCTTCCCCCACACCTCGCCGGAGGTCAACAAGATGGTGGCGAGAGCGCCCGGTCCTGCGATGAATGGAAAGGCGAGAGGAAATACCGAGATGTCCTCGCGCTTCATGGCTTCCTCGCGCTCCGGCGTGGTCGACTTGGTGCCCGAAGCGCGCGCAAATACCATTTCCAGCGAAATCAGGAACAACAGCGTTCCGCCCGCGATGCGGAACGAACTCAACGAAATCCCCATGACTGAGAGAAACCTCGCACCGCCGAACGCGAACAGGACGCAAATGGCGAGCGCAATGGCTGCCGCCTTGCCCGCCATTTTTCTCTTGTAGCGGGTGCTGGCTCCCTGAGTCAGGCCCGCGAACAGCGGCACCAATGAAATGGGCTCAACCACCACGAAAAACACGACAAAGAATTTTATGAGTTGTTCGACCATGTCATGTTGCTGCGCGCAAAATATACATATTGCGCGAATCACTCATTCGGAGTTGAATGGAGCGGAGCATAGCAGACGGAGACTGCGATGAAGGTAATCAAGCCGATCGTGGGCGAGTGGTATCGCGGCGGTACCAACGAGCTGTTTGAGGTGGTCGCAATCGACGCTCAAGACGAGACCATCGAAATTCAATACTTCGACGGCACCGTGGCGGAAATGGATTTCGATTCCTGGAACGAACAGCTGCTCGATGACATCATCGAGGCGGCGGATGCACCGGAGGATTGGTCCGGCGCCATCGATGTCGAGGCCGAAGACCTGGACCGCGAGTTCGAGGACAACGCCAGAACCTCCTGGTCCGACCCGCACGATCGCTCGCTGCGCCGCTAGACCATTTCCGCCGAATACACTTAGTGCTTGGCGTCCGCCACGTTGCGGGCCGCGAGGGCGTTCAACGGTGCGCGCAGAATCACCAGTAATATGATCCCGGGCATGGCGGTCAGGAAAGTAACCACGAAGAAATCCGCCCAGCCGATCTTCGATACGACGATGCCCGCGACATAGCCCATGACCCTGCTGGGAACGCTCGCCAATGCCGACAGCAGCGCGTACTGGGTCGCGCTGAAATTAGCGCTGCACAACGACACCAGAAACGCGACGAATGCGGCCAGACCCATGCCACCGACACCCGTGTCCAAGGACGTCGCGAGAACCAGCAGCCATATTTTCTTACCCGCCAGCGCCAGCCACACATACAGCAGATTGGTCAATGCTTGGCCGATGCCGAAAATCAACATCGATTTGAAAGTGCCCCAGCGCATGTACACCCAGCCGCCGAAGGCTACGCCGATCATGCTGGACACGGTCATGTTCACTTTGCCGGCGATGCTGAGCTCGTCGAGCGAAAATCCCACACCCTTGATCATGAACGCGCTATACAAGCTCAAGGCGAACGCATCGCCCACTTTGTAAAGCAGCACCAACGCCACGAATCCCCAGGCGCCCTTCTGGCTGAACAGTGCCCGCAGTGGATGCCACACGGCATCGGCCAAGGTGCGCGGCGGGTGCCCGGGCACTTCCGGCTCCGGCGCCCACAGCGTCCCCAACGTAGTAGCCGCCATGAGGCAGGCCACCATCAGAAAGGCCAAGCGCCAACCCAGATGCGCGGCAATCAACACCAGCACGGCGCCCGCCAACATGGCGGCGGTGCGATAGCCGAATGATTGGGCAGCAGCGGCCAGCCCGCGCTCGCTGACCGGAATCGTATCCACGCGATAAGCGTCGATCACGATATCTTGAGATGCGGACAGAGAGGCCACCAGCACCGCCACGACGCCGAGAACGTAGAGTTCCTTTGTAGGCGAACAGAAGCCCATGACGGCAATGGCGGCGGTCAGGCATACCTGATAAATCAATATCCAGCCGCGGCGACGGCCCAAGATGGGCGGCAGGTACCGGTCGAGCAGCGGCGCCCATAGAAATTTGAACAGGTAGGGCAGGCCTACCAGCGAGAAAATACCGATGGTCTTGATGTCGAGGCCCGCGGACGCCAGCCACGCCTGCACCGTGAAACCGGTCAAGTTGAACGGCAGCCCCGATGCAAAGCTGAGTATCAGCACAGCCGCCATGCGCTTGTCGCTCAGCGCCTGCCATAAGGTGGGCTTCGTAGCCGTCAAATTGATGCGCTCATACCGTCACCACGTCGCAAAACTGCGAATTGGGCTTCGTGGGAGCGAGTGTCGTGACGATGCGCATCGCGCGCGATAATATCAGGCCCCATGATCTTGGCGTATCAAAGTGAGTTCATCGATTTGTGCGTGCAGCTCGGCGTTCTCAAATTCGGCCATTTCAAGCTGAAGTCGGGCCGTGAAAGTCCGTATTTTTTCAATGCCGGGCTGTTCAACAGCGGCGCCTCGATCAGCGCGGTGGGTCGCGCTTATGCGGCAGCCCTCGCCGCCTCGCCCCTGAAATTCGACATGCTGTTCGGCCCCGCCTACAAAGGCATTCCGCTGGTGACCATCACCGCCGCGGCGCTGGCCGAACGCCACGGACGCAACCTGCCCTTTGCCTTCAACCGCAAGGAAGCCAAGGACCACGGTGAAGGCGGCAATATTGTCGGCAGCGCCCTCAAAGGGCGCGTTCTGATCGTGGACGATGTGATCACCGCGGGTACGGCGATCCGCGAATCCATAGATATCATCGCCAAGGCTGGAGCCACACCCGCGGGCGTGCTGCTTGCGCTTGACCGCCAGGAACGTGGCGCGGACAGTCAATTTTCGGCAGTCCAGGAAGTCCAAAACCAGCACGCAATACCCGTGATCTCCGTACTCACCTTGGACGATCTCATGGAGCATATCTCCCGCGCCGGGGGCGGCGGCGACCTGAACAGCATGCGCCTGTATCGCGAGCGCTACGGGCTCGCAGAATGAGGAATGCCCCCTGGAAAACGCTGCCCGCTCCCCGCACAATGTCGGCCGCCTCATCTTGAGGATACGCTCTTGAAGAATGTCGCTTGGTTTATCTGCGCCGGCGCGCTGTTCGCCGCGGCGGGCGTTGTCGCCTCCACCTCGCCCACCGGTAGCGGCCGTGTCCTCTATAAGTGGGTGGATAAGGACGGCGTGACCCACTACGGCGATCGCATCCCGCCGGAATATGCCAACCAGGAACAACACGTCATCAATTCGCGCGGCATCGAGATAGGCCACCTCGACGCGCAGAAATCGCCCGAACAGATGGCGATCGAAGAGCAGAAGAAACTCGATGCACAGCAGCGCGAGAATCGCGACAAGAATCTGCTGAGCACCTACTCTTCGGTCCAGGAAATCGAACGCCTGCGCGATCAGCGCCTGACGCTGCTGGCCGACCAGATCAAGGTGACCAGTCAATTTCTCGAGACTCTGGACGGGCGCATGAAGAAGTTGCGCACCGACAGCTTGCGCTTCAGACCGTACAGCGCCGACCCGAAAGCGCCGCCCATGACCGATCAGGTCGCCGAGGATCTGGTGCGCCTGACGCTGGACATCCACACCCAGGAACAGAATCTGCGGCAGAAGCGCAGTGAGGTGTCGGCGATGAGCATTCAATTCGAGAGCGACATCGATCGCTTCAAAGAGTTGAAGCACACTCAATGACGTCGAAGACCCGAATTCTGCTGGGAGTCACCGGCGGTATTGCCGCCTACAAGAGTCCGGATCTGGTACGCCGGCTGATCGAACGCGGCGCCGAAGTCCAGGTAGTGATGACCAAGTCCGCGCAGCGCTTCGTCTCACCCATGACCTTCCAGGCGGTATCGGGCCGTCCCACGCGCAGCGACCTCTGGGATAGCACGGCCGAAGCCGCCATGGGTCATATCGAGCTGGCGCGCTGGGCGCAGCTGGTGTTGGTCGCACCTGCCAGCGCGGACTTCATCGCGCGCTTGGCGGGCGGACGAGCCGATGATCTTCTGACCACGCTGTGCGTCGCGACCGAGGCGCCGATACTGCTCGCGCCGGCCATGAACCGCGTCATGTGGGCCAACAAGGCCACGCAAGCCAATATCGAGACCCTGGTTGCGCGCGGCGTCCGAATGTTGGGTCCCGGCTCCGGCAACCAGGCCTGCGGAGAGATCGGTGTGGGGCGCATGTGGGAGCCGCTGAAGCTCGCGGAAGTTCTGCTCGAACCACCCGTGAACGCCGGCTTGCTGACGGGCCTCAATGTTTTGATCACCGCCGGCCCGACACGCGAGCGCCTCGATCCGGTGCGTTATCTCACCAATCGCAGCTCCGGAAAAATGGGATTCGCCGTGGCGGCCGCCGCCCGGGAGGCCGGTGCGCATGTGACCGTCGTCAGCGGACCCGTGCAATTGCCGACGCCCGTTGGCGTTACCCGCATCAATGTGGAAAGTGCGCGCGACATGTATGCCGCGGTTCATCGGCATGTGGCGGACGCCGATGTTTTCATCGCCGCAGCGGCGGTTGCCGACTTTCAGCCGGTGACGGTTGCCAAGCAGAAGATCAAGAAGCAGGGAGGTTCGGTGAATCTGGAGCTCGAGCCTGCGCCGGACATCATCAAATCGGTTGCCGACATGCAGAGGCGCCCGTTTGTCGTCGGCTTTGCGGCGGAAACCAACGATGTCGAGGACAACGCACGCATCAAGCTGAAGCGCAAGAAGCTCGACATGATCGCCGCGAACCGCGTGGGCGACGGGATCGCATTCGATTGCGAGGACAATGCATTGACCGTGATCTGGCCGGGCGGAAAGACGGAAGTGGCGCGCGGGCCGAAAATCGACGTGGCGCGCGAACTCATCGCACTCATTGCGAAGCGCCTGCCGCCGCCCGAAGGCGGCCCGCGGCGCGGCTCGCGCAAACGCAGATCCACCGCGGCGCTGCCGCGCGACCGGGTGCGCGGGCGCCGCGCGCGACGGTAACGGGCGATGCACACCGTCAAGCTGCGGATCCTGGATCCGCGCATCGGCCGGGAATTTCCGCTGCCGCAGTATGCAACTTCAGGATCCGCGGGCATGGATTTGCGGGCCTGCATCAACGCGCCCCTGGTGCTCAATCCCGGCAGCGCGGAATTGATACCCACCGGCATCTCGATTTACATCGCGGATCCCGGCCTCGCCGCGATGCTGCTGCCGCGCTCGGGGCTTGGCCACAAGAGCGGTATCGTGCTCGGCAATCTCGTCGGTCTGATCGACTCCGACTATCAGGGTCCGCTGCTGGTTTCGGCGTGGAATCGCGGCGCCCTGCCCTTCACCATCAACCCGGGCGATCGCATTGCGCAGATGGTGATGGTGCCGGTCGTGCAGGTTGCATTCGAGGTGGTCGAGGACTTTTCGACCACGGCGCGCGGCACGGGCGGTTTCGGCAGCTCCGGCCACTCCTAGCATTTCGCCGCCATCAGCCTTGATTTGCCCCTGGCGACTTGGGGGCCGGCAACCTCATGCTTGCAGCATGGCGATCCGGGACTGGCCTGCCGATGAGCGACCGCGCGAAAAGCTGCTGGACAAAGGTGCGGCCGCGCTTTCCGATGCGGAGCTGCTGGCGATATTGCTGCGCACCGGCACGCGTGGCCATTCCGCGCTTGATCTGGCTCGCGAGGTGCTGAAGAATTTTCATTCGCTGCGCAAATTCATCGCGGCCGATCGGCGCCGATTTTGCGCACAGCCGGGTTTGGGACTGGCGCGATTCGCCGAGCTACAGGCCGCGGTCGAGATAGCGCGGCGGCAGCTGTCGGAGACCCTGCGTGCCGGCCCTTCCTTGAGCAGCCCGAAGGCCACCCGCGACTTTCTATCCGCGCGGCTGCGCGATCTCGAGCACGAGGTTTTTTGCTGTTTGTACCTGGACAAACGCCACCGTCTGATTCAATTCGAAGAATTGTTTCGCGGCACGATAGACGGTGCCAGCGTGCATCCGCGGGAAGTCGTCAAACAGGCGCTGCAGCGAAATTCCGCGGCCGTGATCATCGCCCACAACCACCCCTCGGGCGTGGCCGAGCCCAGCCGGGCCGACGAGCTGATCACCCAGCGGGTCCGCGAGGCTCTCGCGCTCGTGGACATTCGCCTGCTGGATCACATCATCGTCGGCGACGGGGCATGCGTATCCCTGGCGGAGCGTGGGCTTATCTGAATCGCGGCGCGGCGCCGGCACGGTGCGATGTTAGAATGCCGCAACCCATCGATTCGCTGCGAGGTGTCCGTTGGATGAATTCACCGCCAGCCGGACCGCGCTCGCGACTTCGCTGATGCGGGCAGCGCATACGCGGCTCGATCCCAATCCGCTCATCGACGATTCGTGGGGCGACCGGCTGGTACCTGCCGCGGTGCGCGAAATGATTCGCTCCACTGCGCTCGCGAGAATGGATCCTGCGGCTCGGTTGAAGGCCATGGCCGCGCCGGATGGCATCGTCGATGCATCGCTGCGCCGCAGTCCCGCCTATGCGAATGTCATCATGCGAACGCGCTATACCGAGGATGCCCTGCAGGCCGCGGCCGGCGCCGGTGTTCGCCAATATGTGCTGGTGGGCGCGGGCTTCGACAGCTTCATTCTGCGCCGTCCGGCGTTCGCCGCGGATCTGGAGATTTTCGAAATCGATCATCCCGCGACGCAGGGATTGAAGATTCAGCGCATCCGGGAACTCGGCATGTCGCTGCCGGATTCGGTGCACCTCGTCGCCTCCGACTTGTCGAAGGAGAGTGTGGCGACGGCGCTGTCGCGTTCCTCGTTTCGCAACGACCGTGCGGCTTTTTTCTCCTGGCTCGGCGTATCGATGTATCTGGCTCGGGCAGCCAACATCGCTACTTTGAGCTCCATCGCCCACTGTGCGCTTGCGGGCAGCCAATTGGTCCTGACCTACATTGACGAACGGCTCCTGGGTTCGCAGTCGGAAAATTTCCTGGCGCTGCGGGACAGGCTGGCGTCCTTGGGCGAACCGTTTCTCTCCGGGTTCGACCCGAAGACCTTTGGCGAGACCTTGAGGGAATGCGGGCTCGAGCTTCGCGAGGATCTCAGCGGCGAGGAGATTGCGAGAAAGTACGCCAGAATCGAGTCGATGACCTCAGGTCACTCAAGCTACTCGCACATTGCGCTGGCGCGGGTCACAGGAGATGCGCATGCCGAGCCGTGAACGTGTCGAGGCTTTCATTGCCGCCGTGGTCGGCGGCGATCATGTGCGCGCGATCGCCGACTACTATCATGAGACGGCTTCCATGCAGGAGAATTTGCAGGCGCCGCGACAAGGCCGCGCTCTTTTGATGGCGCATGAGGCCAAGGTGCTCGAAAGGATGAAGATGCACACGCATCCGCAGCCTTTGTTTCTGGTGGATGGAAATCACGTGGTGATCAACTGGACATTCGACGCCACCGGCAAGGATGGAGTCACCCGCCGCTTGAACGAGCTCGCGCTGCAACGCTGGGAAGGCGATCGCATCGCGGCGGAGCGCTTCGTTTATGACAGCGCCTCGGCGTGGACGGTGGTGGCGGCCAGCAGTTAGGGCATCCCGTGGAGCTGTCGTATGATTCGCGCATGTCCAGCGCTCCGCAAGAGTCGTCAAACGATGAAAACGCCCGCTACAAGCGGGCTATTCGCGCCGCCGAGGAACTGTTCAAAAAGGTGGGCTTTCGCGCGGTCACCATGGAGCTGGTTGCACGCGAGGCGGACGTCGCCAAAGGCACTCTCTACAGCTATTTCAAGAACAAGGATGAGCTGTTCCTGGCTGTCTGCGCGCGCATGGCCCGCATCGAGCAGAGAGCCGTGGAGCAGGAGCTTGCAAAGCCCGATGCGCCGCTGGACTTGCGCCTGGCCGACGCCATCATCGCCAAGCATCGAACCATATTTACGCTGGTGCGCGGCTCGACGCATGCGGCAGAGCTCTTTTCCTATACGCACAATATGGCGGGGGATATTTTCGCGGCCATGGATGCGGCCATCCTGAAGGCGCTGCAGGACGCCATGGCCGAAGACCCTGTGCTCGCGCCGCAAGCGCGGCAACTCAGCAGAGCCTTGTATTACGGAAGCGCGGATCTCGCCGATCGCAGCGAGACCTTGGCCGACATGGAAGCTGAATTGTCCGCTTTCGCCGCCACTCACCTGGCGGGCGTCAGGGTCCTTGCAAAAACGCGGTGACCTGAGTTGACAAACTGAACGAATATCGTATGATTCGTTCATATTTGTTACCAGGAGAGCGCGTTATGTCACCTCGCCAGTCGAATATCCTGATTCTCCTCCAGATCCTGTTGACGACCCTCTGCCTGTTCGTGGCCGCACTCCTGATACCCGAGTCGGGGTACTCCGCAGCCGAGATTGCCAGCGATTCGCTGCCGCCGCCCCCGCCGCCGCGCGCCGAGCATGTGCCCCCGCCGCGCTACGGCTACGTCTGGGCCCCGGGCCATTGGGAATGGAATGGTGGAGCCTATCGTTGGGCCTCCGGAACTTGGATGGAGCAGGGAGGAACTCCCCGGATTCCCGATGAATGGCAACAGATGGATGCGCGCTGGCACTACTTGCTTCGCCATTGGGAGCGCCAATAAGCGCGTTGCCGCTTGCCCCATTTGGGCCTCCCTGGTATAAAGCTCGGCTCCTTTTAGGTTCCAAGATCAAAGGTTTACGTCATGTCGCGAGTCTGCCAAGTCACGGGCAAAGGCCCAAAAACGGGTAACACGGTTTCCCACGCGAACAATCGCAAGCGGCGCCGCTTCCTGCCGAATCTGCATACCCACCGCTTTTGGTCGGAGACGGAACAGCGCTTTTTGAGCCTGCGCGTGTCCACCCGCGGATTGCGCACCATCGAGAAGCGCGGCGTGGATGTGGTGGTGGCCGATTTGCGCGCCAAGGGCGTCAAGGTCTAAGGAGCAACGTATGCGCGACAAGATCAAACTGGTTTCCTCGGCCGGCACCGGCCATTACTACACCACCACCAAGAACAAGCGCCTGCATCCGGACAAGCTCGAGACGAAGAAATTTGATCCGGTCGTGCGCAAGCACGTCGCCTACAAAGAATCCAAGATCAAGTAGCCTGCCCGAGCTTCCTGAAGTAGAAACGACCCGGCGGGGCATCGCCCCGGCGCTGCTCAATCGCCGCATCCTGGGCGCGACGGTGCGCGAGCGGCGTCTGCGCTGGCCTATACCTGCGAATTTCGAGTCCAGTGTGCGCGATCAAACCGTGCGCACGGTGCAGCGGCGCGCCAAATACATTCTGATCGGTTTCGACAGCGGCACTCTGATTCTGCATCTTGGCATGTCGGGCAGCCTCACGCTCCTGAAGGCGGGTACACCGCCTAAGCTGCACGATCACTGGGACTTAAGGCTGGACAGCGGCAGGCTGCTGCGGTTTCACGACCCGCGCCGCTTCGGCAGCCTGCATTGGACCGAAGATGATCCCGGACGGCATCCGCGGCTGGTGCGTTTGGCGCCGGAACCACTGAGTCCGAAGTTCGACGCCGAATATCTGTATAAAACCAGCCGCAGGCGCAAGGTCGCCATCAAGCAGTTCATCATGAATTCGCAGGCAGTGGTGGGCGTCGGCAACATCTACGCCAGCGAGGCGCTGTTTCGCGCGCGGATCGCGCCGCGCCGCGCCGCGGGGCGCATCACCAAAGCCGAGGCGGCGAAGCTCACGCGCGCGATCAAAGCCGTGTTGTCGGCGGCGATCAAGATCGGCGGCACCACCTTGCGCGATTACCGCAACGCCGACGGTTCACCCGGATATTTTCGCCAGAAGCTCTTTGTCTATGAACGCGCGGGCGCGCGCTGCCGCGTCTGCAAATCGCCCATCAAGCAGTTCACCCAGGGTCAGCGCTCCACTTACTGGTGCCCGACCTGCCAGCGGTGAAGCGCGGGGCCTTTCTAGTAGACCAATCCTTCGCCCTCGCCGCGCGGATCTGAAGCTGCTTCGACTTTGCCGCTGGCGAAGTCCCAGGTGATGACTTGCATGTTGCCCCACTGGCGGTTGGACAGCCGCAGTTTGTGGCCCATCGCCTGCAGCTTCGCAATTTCCTCGTCGGTCAGCGCACCTTGTTCATAACCGACGTCGTCAGGCAGGTATTGGTGATGGTAGTGCGGGAATTTGACGATGTCCGCGGCGCTCATGCCGTCCTCATAGTTCAAAATTCCCAGAAGCACCTGGCTGATGATGGTACTTCCGCCGGGCGATCCGATGATCATCGTGCCCTTGGGCGTCTCGACGAACGTGGGGGACATGCTCGACAGACTTCGCTTGTTGGGCGCAATCGAGTTGGCCGTGTTGCCGATGAGCCCGAAGACATTGGGTCTGCCGGGCTTGGTGGAAAAATCATCCATTTCGTTGTTGAGCAGCACGCCGGTCGCGGCCGGCATGTAGCCGTTGCCGAAGAACAGGTTCACCGTGATGGTGACTGCCGCTCGGTTTCCCGCGGCGTCGAGCACGGAAAAATGCGTCGTGTTCATGCCCTTCGGCTCCGACTCGATGCCCGGCAACAGGTCCGAGGGCATGGCCTTATCGGCGCGAATGCTGCTGCGCTGGCCGGCTGCGTAGTCGACACTCATCAATTGCTGCAGCGGCATCTTGATGAAATCCGGATCACCCAGGAAAATCGCGCGGTCGCGATAGGCACGGCGCATGGCCTCGATGATCAGGTGCTTGCGCGTGGCGGAATCCACGTCTTGCAATTCGAAACCGGCAAGGATGTTAAGCGAATCCAGCACCGCGATGCCGCCCGATGAGGGCGGCGGTGCCGTTACGATGCGCGCGCCATGATATTCGCCGACCAGCGGTTTGCGTTCGACGACCCGGTAGTTTTTGAGATCCTCGAGCGTCCAGATACCGCCGCCTGCACGCACGCCGGCGACGAGATTCTGGGCCACGGGGCCGTCATAAAACCCTCTCGCGCCTTGGGCTGCAATTGCCTCGAGGGTGTTGGCGAGTTCCGGCTGCTTGATGACGGTGCCGATCTCAGGCACGTTGCCGTCGGCCGTCAAAAACGCCTTCGCGGCGTCGGGCGAGCGCGCCAAAATATCGCGTTTCGCCTTGATGCCGAATTGCAGCCGCGCATACAACGGAAATCCTTCTCGCGCCAGGCGAATCGCCGGCTGCAAGCTCTGCTTGAGCGGCAACTTGCCGTATTTGCGTGCCAGATATTCAAATGCCGCCGGCTCTCCCGGAATCGCCGCAGAAATCGGACCGTTGGTCGAGGCGTTCGGTATTTCGTTACCCGCCTTATCCAAGTACATGTCCCGCGTTGCGGCACCCGGCGCCTTCTCGCGCGCATCGATCATGGTTTCGAACCCGTCGGCCTGCCGATGCAGCAGAAAAAATCCGCCGCCGCCCAACCCCGAGCTGCTGGGTTCCACCACCGCGAGCGCCGCGGCCACCGCCACCGCGGCATCGAAGGCATTGCCTCCCTCACTCAAGATTTCCTGGCCCGCCCGGCTGGCGAGCGGATAGGCGCTGGCGATGGCGCCTTTGTGCGCAACGGCGGTCCGTGGCTTTGGTCCCGCTCCATCGGCTTGTGCGCCGGTCGCTGCACTTAGAGCCAAGGCGATCGCGAGAATCGGCCACGCGATTGCAAGTCGCCCTGGGGGGGCTGCGGCGCTGCCTTTCAAGGCTTGCGATGCCGTTTCAGTTCGATCTCCACGATCGGATGCACGAATTCAGACACATTGCCTCCGAGCACGGCGATTTCGCGCACCAGCGTCGAGGAAATGAAAGTGTACTGCTCCTGCGGCGTCATGAAGACCGATTCTATGTCGGGCATCAGGTGCCGCATCATATTTGCCAATTGAAATTCAAATTCGAAGTCGGACACGGCGCGCAGGCCGCGCACGATCACGGAGAGGCCATTTTGATGCGCGAAGTCGGTGGTCAGGCCCGCATAGCCCATGACCTCGACGTTGGGCACATCGGCGAGCACGCGCCGCGCCATGTCGACCCGCTGCTCGAGCGAGAACATGGGCGCCTTGTTGGGGTTGGCCGCGATCGCGATCACCAGGCGATCAAAGATGGAGGCGGCACGCCGCACCAGGTCATGGTGGCCGTTGGTGATCGGATCGAAAGTGCCTGGATATACGGCGTTTCTTTTGTGCATGAGTCAGCCTCAAGCCTTGATGCGCGCCAGATGATACCCCACCTCGCCCGCCGACTTCGATTTGAGCAGTTCCCACTGCGGCGGCAGCTTGGGAACGCCTGCAGCCCGTTCATTTTCCAGGTAGACCAAACCACCGGGTTTGATCCAGTTGCCGGCAGCGAGCATGGGTACGTATTCCGCCAGGGCATTGGTCTTAAACGGTGGGTCGAGAAAGGCGACATCAAAGGGATTCGCGGCACTTCGCAGGTACCGGGCGGCGCCCATTTGCAATATCTGTCCTTTGCCTTGCCCTGCGAAGCGGACCAATTGTTCCTGCAAGGCCCGCGCTGCGGCGGGATCCTGTTCGACAAAGATCACTTCGCTTGCGCCGCGGGACAGGGCTTCGAGCCCCAATGCGCCGGAGCCTGCGAACAAATCCAGGCAGCGGCTGTCCGCAATCGAGTGCTGCAGCCAATTGAACAGGGTCTCGCGAACTCGATCGGGCGTCGGACGGAGCCCCGGAATGTCGGGGAAATTGACGCGCCGGCCGCGCCACATCCCGGCAATGATGCGCACCGAATTGCGGCCGGACGACGCCGGCAAATCCATCTTAAGTTTTGCCACTCCCGGTATCATACAGATCCAATGACAAACGAAACCGAACGCCCTGGCGCACGCGGATTTTTCAAACGCCTGCGCGCCAAGTTGAACCAGGGCCCCGCGTGGTTGACCACAGACTTAGGCGAACTGCTGCCGGGGCGCAAAATCGATGCGGAGATCCTGGATGAGCTCGAAACGCGGCTGATCACGGCCGACGTCGGTGTCCTGGCAACGGCGCAAATTCTCGAGGATTTACGCCGCCGCGTGGCCCGCAAGGAACTCAACGACGTCGCGGCGCTGCGCAGCGCCCTGCAAGGAGCCATGCACGAGATCTTGAAGCCCGTCGAGCGGGCGCTGGTGGTCGATCCTAAGCACAAGCCCTACGTGATCCTGGTGGTGGGCATCAACGGCGCCGGGAAAACCACGACCATCGGCAAATTGGCGCGCCGGCTGCAGAGCGAGGGCAGAAGCGTCATGCTGGCGGCGGGCGATACCTTCCGCGCGGCGGCGCGCGAGCAATTGGAGATTTGGGCGGAGCGCAATGCAGTGCCGATCGTCGCGCAGCAGGCCGGCGCCGAGCCCGCCGCCGTCATCTTCGATGCCATGAATGCCGCGCGCGCGCGCAACATCGATGTGCTGATCGCCGATACCGCGGGACGCCTGCACACGCAGACGCACCTCATGGACGAACTCAAGAAGGTCAAGCGGGTGCTTGCGCGCCTGGACCCAAGCGCGCCGCATGAAGTGCTGTTGGTGCTCGACGGCACCATCGGCCAGAATGCCGTCGCACAGGCGGAACAATTCAACTTAGGCTTGGGTGTCACCGGCTTGGTCATCACCAAGCTGGACGGCACCGCCAAAGGCGGAGTCGTGCTGGCCATCGCACAGAAGCTCAAGATTCCCATTCGCTTCATCGGCGTCGGCGAGCAGGCGGAGGATTTCGGCGTGTTCAACGCCGCGGAATTCGTCGCGGCGCTGTTGAAATCGGAGCCGCGCGAGGCGGCCGCATGATTCGCTTCGACCAGGTGTACAAGCGCTATGCCAACGGGCGCGAGGCGCTCGCCGGTGTCTCGTTCAATATCGAACCCGGCGCGTTGACTTTCTTGACCGGCCCCTCGGGGGCGGGAAAGAGCAGCATTCTCAAATTGATCGCCCTGATCGAGCGGCCCTCCCGCGGCGGGGTGTATGTCAACAGCCAGAACACGTCGGGCGTGAAGCCGCGCGGCATTCCGCAATTTCGCCGCAATCTCGGCATGGTGTTTCAGGATCACAAATTGCTGCATGACCGGCCGGTTGCGGACAACGTGGCCCTGCCTTTGGTGATTGCGGGGCACCCTAAGCGCGAGATCGACAAGCGCGTGAGAGCGGCGCTGGATCAGGTCGGCCTGCTCGGCAAGGAGAAGTCGCTTCCCCTGGAGCTCTCGACCGGCGAGCAGCAGCGGGTGGGCATTGCGCGGGCGGTGGTGGCGAAACCTGCGCTGCTGATTGCCGATGAGCCCACCGGCAACCTGGACCCGGAACTTGCCCTCGAAGTGATGAAACTGTTCAAGCGCTTCAGCGAGGTCGGCGTGACGGTGGTGGTCGCGAGCCACGATGTGCATCTCATCGACCGGGTGGGTGCGCGGCGCATCAGCCTGCGCGAAGGGCGCGTCGTCGATCCTGTCCCTGGGCCGTCGTGAAAATTCGCGCCTACTTCGCGCGGCATGCGCAGGTGCTGATCGGATCGCTCGGCCGCATCACACAGCAGCCGACAGCCACGCTGCTGACCATGGCGGTCATCGCCGTGGCGCTGGCCTTGCCGCTGTTCTTGAACCTGTTTTTGCAGAACGCGCGCGATGCCACCGCGAATTGGAACGACGCCTACAATTTGTCGGTCTATATGGATAAGAAGGCCGGCGCCGGGCGGGCCTCCGCCCTCGCCGAGCAGTTGCAGAAGCGCGGCGACATCGCCGCGGTACGCATCATCACGGCGGATCAGGCGCTGGCGGAGTTTCGCAAGGATTCGGGATTTGGCAGTGCCCTCGATGCCCTGGCCGACAATCCGCTGCCGGATACCCTCATCGTCACGCCAACGCTGACCATGAGCACTCCGCGCAGCACGGATGCGCTGAAGGCCGCCATTGCCGCGATGCCCGATGTGCAGACGGTACAGTTGGACACTGAATGGGTGAGGCGCCTGTATGCAATGCTCGATCTATTGCGCACCGTTCTGTACTTGACCTGCGGCCTGTTGGGCTTGGGGGTCGTGCTCATCGTCAGCAACACCATTCGTCTTGACATATTGAACCGCCGCGGCGAAATCGAAGTCATGAAATTGGTGGGCGCTTCCGATGGATTCGCGCGCCGGCCGTTCCTGTACAGCGGCATTTGGTACGGCTTGGGCGGGGGAGTCCTCGCGCTGATGCTGGTCGCGATCGCCTCCTGGGTGCTCACTCGCCCGGTCGATCAGCTGGCCAATTTGTATGGCAGCACGTTTCGGCTCGAGGGGCTTGGGCTTGCCTTGAATGCCGGTGTAATCGGCGTGTCCGTGGGGCTGGCCTGGGTAGGTTCCTGGCTTGCTGCAACGCGCCATATCCGAGCGATCGAACCGACATAAGTATATGTTTTTAAATGATAAGTGGCGGTCTGGAACTCCCGTCAGCGTTAGCACTCTAAGCTCAAGAGTGCTATTATTGCGTCGTGAATTCTCCGGGAATGATTGATCAGGAGGCTTAAGGAATGTCCGCTGCTTTGGTCGCCAAACACACTGGAATGGTATTCGCCGGTCCCGTCGGGAGCTTGGACTCTTATATAGACCGCGTGTCCCAGATTCCGGTTCTCTCCAAGGAAGACGAGGTCGCCCTCGCCGTCCGTTTCCGCTCGGAAGCCGATTTGGACGCGGCCCGGCAGTTGGTGCTGTCGCACTTGAGATTCGTGGTGCACATCGCGCGCGGCTACTTGGGCTACGGATTGCCGATGGGCGATCTGGTGCAGGAAGGCAATGTAGGCCTCATGAAGGCGGTGAAGCGCTTCGACCCGGGTGTCGGCGTGCGCTTGGTATCGTTCGCCGTGCATTGGATCCGCGCCGAGATTCATGAATATGTGCTGCGCAACTGGCGCCTGGTGAAAGTGGCGACCACCAAGTCGCAGCGCAAGCTGTTCTTCAATCTGCGCAGGATGAAGAAGAACCTGGCGTGGCTGTCGGAGGCGGAAACCGCGGCGGTTGCCAGGGACCTCGGCGTCGAGGTGTCGGACGTGCGCGAGATGGAACAGCGGCTCTCCGCCCGCGATATGTCATTTGATCCGGCGCCGGAAAGCGATGAAGAAGAGACGTATTCGCCGGCCCTGTATTTGCCGGCCAGCAATGCGGATCCCGCCGTCGAAGTGGAGCGCGCCGAGTGGGAAGAGGACTCCACCGATCGCTTGAGCATCGCGCTCGAGAAGCTCGACGAACGCAGCCGCAGCATCTTGAAGCGGCGCTGGATGACCGACGACAAGGCCACGCTGCATGAGCTGGCCGATGAATTCGGCATCTCGGCGGAGCGCGTGCGCCAGGTCGAATCGAATGCCATCAACAAGCTCAAAGGTTTGATGGCAACGGCCTAAAGCACCGACAACCCGCGCGCATCTGAAACGCCCCCTTTGGGTCTTAAAAGGGGGCGTTTTGTTTCAGCGGCTCAGACGATGTCATATCGATGACAGTACCTCGCTGCGCCGGATGTCGATATGCTGCCGGTTTAATTCCTTCGATGTGGGAGAGGCGAATTGTCGAAGTGTGCTCTGATCACCGGTATCACCGGCCAGGACGGATCGTATCTTGCCGAGTTCCTGCTGAGTAAGGGCTATACCGTTCACGGTATCAAGCGACGCGCCTCGTCCTTCAATACCGAGCGCATCGATCATCTTTACCAAGATCCGCATGAGCAGGATATCCGGCTCACGCTGCATTATGGGGACTTGACCGACGCCACCAATCTCATTCGCATCATCCAGGAAGCGCAGCCTGACGAAATATACAATTTGGGCGCGCAAAGCCACGTGCAGGTGTCATTTGAGACTCCGGAGTACACCGCCAATTCCGATGCGGTCGGCACGCTTCGAGTTTTGGAAGCGATTCGCATTCTCGGGCTCGAGAAGAAGACGCGTTTTTATCAGGCATCCACCTCCGAGATGTTCGGCAAGGTGCAGGAAATCCCGCAAAAGGAAACCACCCCATTTTATCCGCGCTCGCCCTACGGCGTCGCCAAGCTGTACGGCCATTGGATAACCGTGAATTACCGCGAGGCCTACGGGCTGTTCGCCTGCAGCGGCATCTTGTTCAACCATGAATCGCCGCTGCGCGGCGAGACCTTTGTGTCGAGAAAGATCACCCGGGCGCTGACCCGCATCAGCGTGGGACTGCAGGACACTTTGCATCTGGGCAATCTCAATGCGCGCCGCGATTGGGGTCATGCGCGTGACTACGTGCGCGCGCAGTGGCTCATGCTGCAGCAGGATGTGGCGGAGGATTTCGTCATTGCCACTGGCAAGCAGTCATCGGTGCGCGATTTTGTGGTGGCGGCTGGAAAATTATTGGGTTTGCATATTGCCTGGCAGGGCCAAGGCGTCGATGAAATCGGCATCGACAAGGCCACCGGGCGCACGCTGGTGCGCATCGACCCGCGTTACTTCAGGCCCACCGAAGTGGAAACGCTGGTGGGGGACCCCACGAAGGCCCGCTTGAAGTTGGGTTGGTCCGCGGAGTGCAGTTTCGAGCAGCTCGTCGACGAAATGGTGCGTTCGGATCTGGAGGTTGCGAAGCGCGATGCCTTGATTGCCAGGGAAGGCTACAAAGTTTACAGCCATCACGAGTAGACCAAAGTGACGCCGGGTCCACGAACGAAGATTTACGTTGCCGGCCACCGCGGTCTGGCCGGATCGGCGGTGTTACGGGCGTTGAAAAAAGAGGGCTACGAAAGTCTCATAACCCGCACACATGCGGAGCTCGATCTCACGGAGCAGAGTGCGGTCAGAAGTTTTTTCCAGGACGCCCGGCCGGAGATCGTCATCATGGCGGCGGCGCGGGTCGGCGGCATTCATGCCAACAATTCCCGTCCCGCGGAATTTCTGCGCGACAACCTCTTGATTCAGGACAACGTCATCGACGCGGCGTTCCGCTCCGGCGCTGGCAAGTTGGTATTTCTCGGTTCCAGCTGCATCTACCCCAGGTTGGCTCCCCAGCCCATACAGGAAGATTCTCTTCTGACCGGCCCGCTCGAACCAACTAACGAGTGGTATGCCGTTGCAAAAATTGCGGGTATTAAAATGTGTCAGGCCTACCGGCGCGAATTCGGATTCAACGCCATAGCCTTGATGCCGACCAATCTGTACGGGCCTGGCGATAATTTCGATCTGCAGAATTCACATGTGCTGCCCGCTTTGATTCGAAAATTCCACGAGGCCAAGAACCGCGGCGATGACAGCGTCGAAATCTGGGGCAGCGGCACGCCGCGCCGCGAATTCCTGCATGTGGATGATTTAGCGGATGCTGTCATATTCATGTTGCGCAACTATGATGATGAAAAGATAGTCAATGTGGGCTGGGGCGAGGACGTGACCATCCGCGAACTGGCGGACAAGATTTCAGCGGCGGTCGGTTTCCGCGGTGGCCTCAATTTCGATCCCTCCAAGCCCGATGGCACGCCTCGCAAGCTGCTCGATGTGTCGCGGATGGATGCGCTCGGATGGCGGCCGCGAATTCACCTCAACGCGGGCATCGAAACCACCTACGCCTGGTTCAAGGAGCACGCGGCGGAGGCGCGGCTTTAGGGCCGGAACGGAACTCCCTCGCGGTTCGGCTCCGCGCTCGCATTTGAATTGCCGCCGGCAGTGGCGTAGGTTGAGTGAACCATGCGCACCGCCAATCAGTGGTTGAACGAATACGGCGACAGCCACCGCAACCCGACCAACAAATCATTGCACTGGGTTTGCGTTCCAGTGATTCTCTGGTGCGTACTGGGACTCTTGTGGATCACTCCGTTTCCCGGCGGTGTGCGTGCCATGCTCCCCATCGCCAACTGGGCCCTCATCGTGGTGCTCGCGGGTGTCATCTACTATGCGTTTCTTTCCCTGCCGCTGGCGCTCGGCGTGCTGCCGCTGCTGCTGCTCATGCTGTGGTCTATCGATGTCTTGAATCGCAGCGCGGCGGTGCCGCTGTGGCTGGTGTGCGTGGTGCTGTTCGTCGTCGCCTGGATCGGCCAGTTCATCGGCCATGCCATCGAGGGCAAGCGGCCTTCATTTTTCAAGGATGTGCAATTTCTGATGATCGGACCGCTGTGGCTGCTGGCGGACGTGTATCGGCGAATTGGAATACGCTACTAGCGCCTATGCCACCGAGATGGCTCTGACTCGCTCACGACCGCGGCGCTCGGCGCGTACTCCCTCCATGACGAACATCTCCCGTTCCAGGGCATCGCGAATCGCCTCGAACTCAGCCAGCTGCGCATGAGCTTGTCGCCAGGCGGCATCGGCCAACATCAGTCGTTCCAGCAGCGCATCGCATTCGACCTGGATGCTGCGGGTGGCTGCCAGCGTCGCAAACCAGCGCCGCGCCAGCAGTTCCGCCGCCGGCTGGCTGTCCAGATCCCCATCGAATAATTCCGCCCGGTCAAATCGAGCTTGCGGTCGCGCGGGGGCGCGGCGATCGAGACTGCTCATGGGTCTCCTCCCACTAAGAACTGGGTCCCGATCCTGCCTTGCGAATATGACGGTTAGTGGATGGTCGGCGATTATTTTGGAATCTGTGCCTCCTGGCGAAGGTTGTGGCCGCCGGAATGGGCGCGCCCGATCCAGGAAGCCGTTTTCAAGGTGCTGTCGCCAGGATCCCGCGGCACGAGCCGTCCAACGGGCGCGCCGGCGCCAAGACCCAGGGCAAGACGGCTCTGCAAGTCGTGCCAAGCTGAGTTCCACATCCTACCGACCGCATTCATTTCGCGCTCCAATTCATGCTGCCTGCCCCATCGGCAGCGCAACGGGCGCCAGGCGCACCTGTTCGCGATACTTGGGCCAATCGACCAGGCGCAGCTGGCCATTCATGTCTTCGACCAGCGATGTGCAGCTTTCCACCCAATCGCCGTCATTGCAGTACAGAATTCCGTCGATGTCGCGCATTTCGGCGCGATGAATGTGCCCGCAGACCACGGTTTCAACGCCGCGTTTGCGCGCCGCCTGTGCGACGGCGTCTTCGAAGCTTCCGATGTATTGAACGGCCGTCTTGGCCTTGTGCTTCAGATACATCGATAGCGACCAGTGCGGCAGATCGAACTTGCGCCGAATCCAGTTGATATAGGGATTCGCGGCCAACAGGATGTCGTACAAATTGCTGCCCAGCTTGGCGAGCCAGGGGCTGCATTTCACGACGCTGTCGAACTCATCGCCGTGCATCACCAGCATACGCCTGCCGTCGGCACCTTCATGGATGTACTCGCGATGTATTTCCAGATTGCCAAAAACGGCGCCGTCGAATTCCCGAAACACTTCGTCGTGATTGCCGGGGACGAAAATCACCTTGGTGCCGCGCTTGGCCTTTCCCAGGATCGTGCGCATTACATTGTTGTGGGTCTGCGGCCAGAACATGGATTTCTCCATGCTCCAGACATCGATGATGTCGCCCACCAGAAAAAGAGTATCCATCTCGACATGGTGCAGAAAATCCAGCAGCAAATCGGCGCTGCAACCTTTGAAGCCCAGATGGATGTCCGAAATAAAGACCGTTCGCATGCGCGACAGCGACGGGACGCTACGTTCCACCATATCTATCCCTCCGTTACGCTTTGGCCAGTCCAAGATCGCGATTTGTTGTTACGGATCCGTGACTCGGAAGAGAAGATTTCTTTACAAAAAAAGAACTTAGCCGTGGAACATCGCGTGGAACTATAGAAATGTGATCCAGCGCACTGTCAATTCTTGGCGGCGCCTGAACTGACGAATCGATAGCCAAATCCCCGCACGGTTTGAATGCAACCTTCGATCCCCGGGGCTGCCAGAATCTTGCGCAGGCGCTGCACATTAACGTCAACCGTCCGCGGATCAATGTCGTTGTCGCCGCTCCAGACCTGCGCGAGCAATTGCGCGCGGCTGAACGTGCGGCCTGGATGCGACATCAAGAATTCGAGCAATCGATATTCAGCGGCGCGCGGCTTCGCGGCCACCTCCAGCGTCGCAGTTCGATGCGTTCGCAGCACGGCGCAAATTCGCGCAGTGGCTTCGCGCGCCGAGAATGGCTTTGCAATGTAGTCGTCGGCGCCGAGATTCAGGCCCTGCACCACATCGTGTTCTTCAGACCGCGCCGACAGTATGATCAACCTGACCGGCAGCGCCAGCCGCCCGCTGCGCACCAGCTCGATCGCCTCGTACACCCCGAACCCCGGAATGTTCCAGTCGATGACCACCAGATGCGGGGGTCGTTCCTGCAACTCGGCGACGGCCGCGTATCCGTCGCCGATCACGCGCACCAAGAAGCCGCAGTCCTCAAGGTTCCGGCGCAACGGCTCTACAGCCGCAGCGTCCCGATCGACGAGAAGTATTTGCTTTTGAGTACCGCCGGCCAGCATGCGCCATGCCATTTGACGCGGCCGCCATTACAGGACTGTGACATCCCGCTACCGATCAAGGGACGCCATGCGCTGAAGCGCGCGTACCGAGACATGTGAATAGCCGCGCAACGCTTCGGGCCTGCGTCGCGCCGATGGGCTCGCATCGTTGTCGGACGCGTTCCACGCGGCGAGCAGCAGCCCCAGCGCCAGCCAGTTCAATGCGGCTTCACGCCGCGAGCCGGGGCGGGTTCCCGTTTCATGGACAAGAGAGTTCGGCATGGAAATCTCCGAGTTGGCTTGAACGAGGTCAGTGTGATGCGCAAAGCGCCATTTCCTTGTGACCGATTCAAGGCAATCTTGAGGCGAATTATGGCGAATGATGGCGGCGCGAATCTCGTCAATCGGCTGCATTAAGCTATGATTCAAGGATGAAAAAGCAGATCGCTATCGTCGAGGATGAGCCGGCTTTGCGCGAGAATTACTCGGCAGCCCTTTCCCGCCATGGTTATTCGGTCAAGACCTACGGCAATCGAAAACTCGCCATGCAGGCCTTCGGTGCGCACTTGCCGGATCTGGCCATCATCGACATCTCCCTCGAGGATGAAGCAGAGGGCGGTTACGATTTGTGCCGCGACCTTCGTGCACTGTCAGCCGAGCTGCCCATCATCTTTTTGACCGCCCGGGACAGTGAACTCGATGCGGTTTCGGGCTTAAGGCTCGGTGCTGATGACTTTCTCACCAAGGATGTCAGCCTGCCGCATCTGGCGGCGCGTGTCGCCGCCCTGTTCAGACGCATCGACGCCCTGCGCCGGCCCGATAATGCCGCCGAAATCATCCGCCGCGGCGCCCTGTCCATCGATGGCGATAAGATGCAGACCACCTGGAACGGCGTCCCGGTGACGCTGTCATTGACCGAGTTTTGGATCGTGCACGCTTTGGCGCGAAATCCGGGGCATGTCAAGAATCGGCAGCAGCTGATGGACGCGGCCAATGTGGTCCTGGACGACAACACCATCACCTCGCACATCAAACGCGTGCGCCGCAAATTCCAGCACATCGATACCGCTTTCGATGCCATTCAAACCGTATATGGAATGGGTTACCGCTGGGTCGAGTGAGCATTCGTCTGCAACTGCTGATTGTCGCGCTCACCACCCTGGTGCTGCCGTGGGCGGGCTGTCAGTATGCGCGTGAGCTCGAGAGCGCACTGCGCGATTCGCAGGAAAAAACATTGCTGGCGAGCGCCGGCACCATTGCCAATGCCTTGTCGGCACAGCCGCGGCGCGTGTTCCATGACTTGAGCGACGCGCAGCCGTTTTCGGCCAGCGCCGGTGATCTCTACGTGTATCCGCTGTTGACCCAACCTCTGCTCGATGGCTATCGCGACGATTGGGGAATCGCTGCAGATCCCTCGCCCTTGCCCACCAGCACCGGATACCGCACCCGCGTACTGGCGGGGTCCACCGAACACTACCTGTATCTTTACGCGGAGGTCGATGACGCGCATTTCGATGCGCAGCCGAACAATGCGCGTCCTGGTCGGGAGCGCTTCGACAGAACGGAACTGACGCTGCAGGGCGCCGACGGCGCGCGGTCGAGTTACTTCTTTGCAACCTCTGCGCCCGGCCTGATCGCCGCGCAAAGCGTGGTCAAGGGCGACGATGGCACAGAGCGCTTCGCAGCCGAACCTCGAATCCAGGCATTTTGGCTGCAGACATCCGCAGGCTATCACTTGGAAGCGCGGATCCCCTTGAGCTTTGTGGGTCCGCACGTGTGGGTCGAATCCATCGATGGCCGCGGCGAGGGTAGATCCGGCGTGAGCCCCACCGCGGTCCCGCAGGGCGGCCGGTTGTTTTTTACAACCGCTGGGCTGGATGCGCTGCTCTTGACCTTTATCCGCGACGGCACTCGCGTCAGCGTGATCGACACCAACGCGCTGAAGCTCGGCAGCGCCGGCACCTTGACGGAAACACCGGTGGGCGAGACGGAAGACAAGGGTTCCACGTGGTACCGGTTCTTTTTGGGTATTGACACCTCCGCCATGCCGCTGGTCGCGTCCGCAACAGATCATTTAAGCGGCGACAGCGTCCTCGCGGCGCTCTCTGGCCATCCGCGTGCGCAGTGGGTGCTGAGCCTTACCAACCGCGAATTGCTATTGATGGCCGCGGCGCCCATTGTGATCGGCGGACAAACACGCGGTGCGGTTGTGCTGGAGCAAGCCGCGGATCAGCTGCTGGCGCTGCGCGATCGCGCGCTCACCCGCTTGTTCAACCTCACTCTGATTGCCACGACCTTGAGCGTCGTCATCATGCTTAGCTTTGCGACCTGGCTCAGCCTGCGCATTGGACGACTGCGAACCGCCGCCGATTCCGCGGTGGGCAGCGACGGAAGAATTCAGCTGCGCATGCCGGAATCCGCCAGCAGCGATGAAATCGGCGCGCTGTCGCGCGGCATTGAACGGCTGCTCTCGAGGCTCAATGAGCACACCCAATACCTGCGCACCTTGGGTGGAAAATTATCCCATGAGCTGCGCACGCCCCTGACCATCGTGCGTTCTTCGCTGGACAATCTCGAGTCCGAGGGGCTGCGCGACGACCAGGCGCGCTATATCACCCGGGCCCGGGAGGGAACTGTCCGCCTGCAATCCATATTGAGCGCGCTGGGCGCCGCGGCGCGAGTCGAGGAAAGTATCAAGCAATCGGAGCGCGTGAATTTCGACTTGCGGGATCTCATTGCATCGGCGGTTGCGGCGTATCGCGACGGCTTTGCCGGCGCGCGCATCGAGCTTCAATTGCCGGAAGATGCCTGCTATGCGCGCGGTGCGCCGGATCTCATCGTGCAGCTTCTCGACAAGCTCATCGAAAATGCGGTTGACTTCTGCCCTGCCGGCGGCGCGATCAGCGTACGGCTGGGCCGATCGCAATCCAGCTACATACTGGAAGTTGGCAATGACGGCCCTTTGATCCCCGCGGCGCTCATGAGCCACTTGTTCGAATCGATGTTCGAGCAGCGGCACGGCCGCGATGACAGGCCGCATTTCGGCTTAGGGCTGTACATCGTGCGCCTCATTGCCGAATTTCACGGCGGCACGGCCGCCGCGGCCAACCGGCCGGACGGCAGCGGCGTCATTTTCACCGTCACGCTGCCAATGATCTAGGCGGCGGCCTCGCGGTTTGTGCTGCCGAATGCCAGCGGGCGCGTCACCGGCATGCCTTCGTGCGTCAACAGCCATCGCTTGCGCGGCAGGCCGCCGCCGAAACCGGTCAGCGAACCATCGGCGCCGATCACCCGATGACAGGGCACGATGACGGCGATCGGATTGCGACCATTCGCAAGACCCACCGCGCGCGACGCACTCGGATTGCCAATGCGTCTGGCAAGCTGTCCATAGCTCCAGGTCTCCCCATAAGGGATCTCGGTGAGCTCGCGCCACACGCGCTGCTGAAAGGCCGTGCCCTGCATGCGCAGCGGCAGTTCGAATTTGCGCCGCTTTCCCGCAAAATATTCCTGCAGCTGGCGCACCACCATCGGCAGCGGCCCGGCGGTGCCGTTCTGCGCCCATTCCTTGCCGAATGCCGGCCGCTTGGCAGGCGTGCCCATGTACAAACCGGTCAGCGCCACACCGTCCGATGTGAGCGTCAAGCGTCCGATCGGACTTTCGAGATAGCAAAAGATGTTCATGGCGTAACTCCCAATGACTGCCACAGATAATGTGCCGCATATGCGCGCCACGGCCGCCAGCCTTCAGCCTGTGCCTGCAATTCTTTTTGCGAGGCCTGCGCGGCTCTCATCAGCATCAAATCGCCGCTGGGAAATGCGTCGGGCCAGTGCAGCGCGCGCATCGCAATGTAATTGGCCGTCCATGGGCCGATGCCGGGCAGCGACATCAAACTTTCCATCTGCTCCTCGACATTGGCTGCCACCGACAGCAGCACGCGCCGCTCGACCACCGCCTGTGCCAAGCCCACCAGGCATCGCGCGCGATTGCCGATCATGCCGAGCGCAGCAATGTCGGCGGCCGGCGCCGCCGCCATCGAATCGGCGCTTGGGCTTATGCGATTCAATTCCGGATAAGGCGTGGCCAGGGGTGCGCCGAAAACCTGCGCCCAGCGTCCTGAGATCGTCGATGCCCCTTTCACGGAAACCTGCTGGCCCAGGATGGTGCGCACGGCGAGTTCGAATCCATCGAATGCTCCCGCCACCCGCAGGCCCGGAATCCGGCGCACCGTCGCGGCCAGCGTGGGATCCTTGCGCAACAGGGCACTCACGGCATCGGGAATAGCCCCAAGATCGAACAGCTGCTTGACGCGTGCGATGACCGCGCCGATGACCGGAGTCAGCGAAGGCGACATTTCAACATTCAGCGCGCTGCCGCTTTTGTGCATCGACACGGCGATCCATCCGGTGGCGTCGTCAATCGATACCGTGCGCCGATAATGAGTCGCGTCGGCCATTTCCACGCCAGGAATGGCGCGCAGCTTAAGATAAGCGAGCAGATTGTCCCAGGCGAATGGCGGCCGAAATTCCAGTTGCACCGAGAGAACCTCGGTGCCGCTCGCCTTGCCGCGAATCGCCCGCGGACTTAAACCATAACGCGACTTGAACAGCGCGTTGAAGCGACGCACGCTGCCGAAGCCGCTGGCGAATGCGATCTCCGTCTGGCTGAGCGAGGTTTCCCTAAGCAGCCGCTTGGCCAAGAGCAGCCGCTGCGTCTGTGCCAGCTCGATCGGCGATACACCCAGTTCCGCCTGCGTGACCCGGCGCAGATGCCGATCGCTAACGCCGAGCGATGCGGCCAGTTCTCCCACATGCGCGCTCGACAGCGCATGCTCCTCGATACCGGCGATTGCCGCGCCAACCAAGCGAGACACTGCATCCACCGGCGCCAAGCCCGGGGCACGTTCCGGCCGGCAGCGCAGGCACGGCCTGAAGCCTGCGCCCTCCGCAGCGGCTGCGCTCGAATAAAATCGCATATTCTCGCGCTTCGGCGGCCTGACCGGGCAGATGGGCCGGCAATAGATGCCGGTCGAGGCCACCGCGACATAGAATCGGCCGTCGAAGCGCGTGTCGCGAGCCCGCACCGCGCGATAACAAGCATTTGAATCGAGTACCATGGCGACAGCATAATCAAATGGCGCGGCAAATACTCGCCGTTTTCGGACCTCAAACTGCCTTACCGAGGAGGGCAAAATGGGCCAATCAATCAGCTTCCTGCGTCCGGATGGCGAGAGCGTCAACGGCTACCTCGCCGAGGGCGCGCGCGGCCATGCGCCCGGCATCGTCGTGATCCAGGAGTGGTGGGGACTCAACGATCAAATTCGCGGCGTCGCCGACAAGCTCGCGGCCGCAGGCTACCGTGCCCTGGTGCCCGATCTTTATCGCGGCAAGGTCGCGCTCGAGGCGCGCGAGGCCGAACATCTGATGAAGGGACTCAACTTCGCGGTGGCCGCCGGCCAGGATGTGCGCGGCGCCGTGCAGCATCTCAAGTCTTCGGGCAGCGCCAAGGTCGGGGTGACGGGTTTTTGCATGGGCGGCGCGCTCACATTGCTGGCTGCGGTGAATGTGCCGGAGGTGGATGCCGCGGTCGTTTGGTACGGCTATCCGCCGCTCGAGTATGTCGACGCCGCCAAGATCAAGGCACCGTTGATGGGCCACTGGGCGACGGAGGATACGGCATTTCCGATAGCCAAGGTGGACGAGCTGGAGAAGAAACTGCGCAGTGCGAAGATCGCATTCGAATTCCACCGTTACAATGCCAAGCACGCTTTCGCCAACGAGACCGCGGATTCGAAGAATCTGCCATTCTTGAAGCACGATGCCGCGGCCGCCGAGATCGCGTGGCGCCGCACCACGGAGTTCTTCGCCAAGCATCTGAAGTAACCCTGCGGACCGCGATCGTTTATTGCCGGGTCGCCGGCGGCGCCTCCATTCGCGCCGTTATCTCCGCCCACAGTGCCGAATAAATCTGAGCCGCCGGACTCCTGGGCGAGTAAGCCGGTATCGGCGCCCGGCGCACGCTCATGCGTTCGATCTCGCTTAAGTAAGGCACTTCTGTCGCAAGCACGGTTGGAAATTGCTCGCGTGTCTGCGCGATCACCTCATGGTGCAGCGACTTGCGCCGGTCGACCATCGAGAAGAACGGCAACAGCAGCAGGTCGTCCCAGCCTTCGCCGGCCACGAAGTCCTGCAACTGCAGCAGCATCCGTACCGACAACGGCGTGGGGAGTAGCGGCACGATGATCGCGTCGGCCGCGCGCAGCACATTTTCCGACAGCAGCGAGATTCCGGGCGCGCAATCGAGGAAGAGGGCTGAATAAGCCTGGCGCAGCGACCGGCTCATTTTCAGCAGCCGCTCCGTGGGCCGTTTTCGCGCGCTCAAGTGCACATCGAAATTTCGATAGGAGAAATCCGCCGGCAAAAGATCCAGGCAGGGATATCCCGTCGACAAAACCAGTTCGGGTAGCTGACGCTTGCCGCTCAGCAATTTCTTGGCGGAGGCGCGCTCCGGCGGCTCGCCTCGCAGCGTGTAGGTCGCCGCGCCCTGGGGATCCAAGTCCCACAACAGCGTGGGTCGACCGCCCGCGGCGCAAAGAAAGCTCAAGTTGACCGCCGTGGTTGTCTTGCCGACCCCGCCCTTGATGTTGGTCACGGCGATGATTTTCATCGCGCCGGCGTGCTTCGGAGCGTCGGGAGATGCGCCTTCGACCCCGGCGGCAGCGGGAACTGCAGGAGCTGCGATCACCAGATCAACGGGGGATTCGCTCAATGGACTCACCCTCTCCCGATCAGTCGTGTCGCAATTCGCGCAGCATACGCGGTGTGGCCAGCCACTTGAGAACCGCGTGGCCCGCGGTTGGCGGGCCCTCAAACGCTACGCACGCAACCGCATTCCTCTTCATGTCGACGGGTATCAGGCCGTGATTGCCGAGCAGGCAAGTCGACAGCAGCGCCCCCAGATCCGGCTGATGACCGACAAGGGCAATCCGCTTGCGGGGCTTCCTGGACAAAAGGGCCAGTACCTTGAGCGCAGCCGCGCCGGGCAGCAGCTCCGCCACTTCCTCGGCCGGCGGCCAGCCGGCCACTTCGGTCAGAATCCTCGCCGTCTGTCTGGCACGCACCAAGGGACTGGTCAGAAGGCGATCGGGCGCCTTGGTGATCACCTTCAGTCCGGCCGCAGCTCGCCGCGACCGCCTCATCCCCAGAGGCGTCAGCGGCCTCGCGTCGTCATCGCGCCAGCGACGCGCGTCGCGCTCCGCCGCGATGGCATGACGGATGAGGAGCAATTCCATCGCTTCAAGACCCGGCGTCGAAAGCTTTGGTTTGGTCCCTCACTGCCGAATCCTCAAACTTCATCCGCAGCCCTTTCCATCTTCCGCGAATTCTTCGATAGCCTTTTGCATAACCTTTCCGGGCCCGCGCAGCCTCGGCAGCATGATGCTGCGCAAGCCGCCCCATCAAGAACAATGTGTCGGGCGGAAGGTCTTTGGGCGCCTCACTGGCAAGCGCATTCAGACGCACGCTCGCCACAACGGCATCCTGTTGGACTCCGAGCTTCTCCTGCCATCGGCGCAATGCACTGAGCATCTCATCAGCAGGTTTCCCGTAAATGACAGCCACCGCCTCCAGCGCATAGCGCAACTTCTTCACCTGACCGCGGACCTCGTGATACGCCTCGACCGAGGAACGCGGCGTCAACCGGTCCGCGCGCTTGCGCAGCTTTCGGTATCGACGCCGGATCAGTTCCGGGGCCGCATGCAAGGCCAACTCGGGCGCGAACCGCTGGCTTCCCGCGATGGGAGCGGCCAGCGCGGTCGTCATTTCCAGCAGATTCTGGCGCACCCAGATCGAATCAAGAACGCGCAGCATCTGCGCACGAGCCCGGCTGCGCTGCGCCATCAAGTGCTGTTTCAAGGGTTCGACGCTGGGCCGATCTGATTTCGGCAGCACGCGGCGGAATGATTCCAGCTCGCTCATTGAAACGTCGAGGTCGCGCACCGACCCAAGAGCGCGCATTACGGTCTTGAGCGTGGTGCGGATCTGCAGAAACGATTCGGGCAGCGAGCGGCGAAATTGGCGCAGGATGGCATCCAATTTACGGCCGGCGACGCGCAAGTCGTGCAGCTCTTCCGGATCATCGCCCACGCGGGCACCGGGCTCGTGGCGCTGCCAGTCGGACCAGTAGCGGCGGATGTTCGCAGCCGCTACTTCGGCAATGGTCATTGATGCGTCCACCGCCGTTGCCGCGAACTGTGGCGCGGGTGGCGCCAAACCCACGGACTTGAGGCTGTACGAGTACTTGGTGTCGGATGCCGCCTCGAGTGCGCAGTCGTTGCGAAGCGTCTTCACCAACGATTGCAGCGGCTCGTGAGTGCCCGTGAGGACTTCCACCTCGACCCGCTGCATGCTTGTCTCGGGGGCTCCGTTTGGGCTCGAGATGACGGTCTCATCGAGCGCAATCTCGCCCAGTTGCTGCACCTGGTCTTCCTTGCGGATCGAGAACCTCTGCCGTGAAGTGCGCAGTTCGAACAGCGGCAGCAAGGCGCGCGCGCCGCTCACGGTCTGCACGCGCGCTCCCACCGGCCCGATCGAATGCCGGATCGACTCGCTCTCGGTGTTCTCCAGCGTTTCACTCAACTCCACGCGGTCTGCGAGCTCAGCGCTCGCGGAATGCAGCGACTTGAGCGTCGCCTGCGGTTTTCCTGTTCCTGAGCGGATGCGCAGCGCGAAGCCCGCGCGATGTATGCGCCAGTCTTCAGTATCCAGGTAGGTATCGAAAATCTGCAGAGTGGTGCGCGGTTCGAGCACCAGCCCGTCGATGGTGCCGTGGTCGGCCAACCAGCGGCGCACGGACTTAAGATCGGTGCAGGCGAGCTGCCATTCCACTTCGCGTCCGTTCTTCGGAACGGGCGGTGTTATTGCAGTGGGGGCGCTTGACGACATTTCCACTACAGTTTAGAGCATCGTCGCCGCCTTTTCCCGACCCGGCGGTGATTGTTGTTTCGATTGGGAAAACCGAAAATACCGGCCTGATGGTGCACAATGGATCTTAAGAATTTCTCCGTAAGGCCTGAACACAAAGGGATTGTCCGATGAACTCCTGGAACGCGCCCCACTCCGTCGCCCTCGCCAGCGTGCTTGCGACCGGCAAATGCCTGGCGCTGGTTGCTGCTCTGCTGTTGTTGAGTCCTCTCACGGCGGATGCCGTTCCCGCCACGGCGCTTGGCGATGCCGACAAAGTCGAGTGGCAATGGGGCGTGAAAATCCCGCTGCGCGATGGCGTGCACCTGAACGCCACTCTATACAAACCCGCGAAGCTCGTGGTCCCGCGGCCTTGCCTGTTTACCCTGACGCCGTATATCGGCCAGAGCTATCACGACCGCGGCATGTACTTTGCGGCGCACGGCTATCCATTTCTTACCGTCGATGTGCGCGGTCGCGGCAATTCGGAAGGTTCATTCCGGCCGCTGATCCAGGAAGCGAAGGACGGTTACGATGTGGTTGAGTGGCTCGCGAAGCAGCCCTATTGCAATGGCAAGATCTCCATGTGGGGCGGCTCCTATGCAGGATACGACCAGTGGGCAACCGCCAAGGAGTTTCCACCGCACCTCGCCACCATCGTGCCGGTGGCCTCGCCCGCAGCGGGCGTCGATTTCCCCGCGCACAACAATGTGTTCGGTCCCTACGAAATGCAGTGGTTGAGTTTTACAAGCGGTCACACCGGGCAAGACCGCCTGTTTGGCGACGACGCTTTCTGGACAGCGATGTTTCGCCGCTGGATCGAGTCCGGAACCTCGTACCGCAAATTTGATGCTTTCCTCGGCAATCCCTCAACCGTATTTCAGGAGTGGGTCAGTCACCCGGACCTCGACGCTTATTGGGATTCCTATAACCCCACCGCAGAGCAATACGCCAATTTGCAGCTGCCGATCTTGACGATTACCGGGATGTACGACGACGACCAACCCGGGGCACTTGCCCACTACAGCCGCTACATGCGAGCGGCTTCCCCGCAAGGCCGGGCGCGCCATTTTCTGGTGATCGGCCCATGGGACCATCCCGGCACTCGAACTCCCAAACAGGAATTCAAGGGTATGAAATTCGGGCCGGCGAGCCTCGTCGATCTCCCGCAACTGCACCTTGACTGGTACCGTTTCGCGATGGAGGGAGGACCGAAACCTGAATTCCTGCGCAAGCCGGTGGCCTACTATGTGAGCGGCGCCGAGCACTGGCGCTATGCCGACACCCTCGAAGCGATCACGGCCGAGTCGCGACCCTTGTTTCTCGGCTCGAGCGGTGCCAGCGGGCAGAATCTTTACGCGGCCGGAAGTCTCGCTGCCGCCCATGAAGGTCGCGGCGCACCGGATTCGTATCGATACGACCCGCGAGATTTGTCGCTGGCCAAGATCGAGTCGGAGAGCAACCTGGACTCGGCGCTCGATCAGGAGGTATTTCTCGCCAACAGTGCGCAGCTGGTCTACGTATCCGCGCCCTTCGAGAAAGATCAGGAACTGAGCGGCTTTTTCCGCTTCGACGCGTGGATTTCGCTGGATCAACCCGATACGGATTTTGTCGTGACCGTCGCCGAGATCAGCCGCAACGGCACCGTGACGCCCTTAAGCCAGGGATTGATGCGAGCCCGATATCGTGAATCTCTGCGTTCGCAAAAGCTCGTGACCACAAAAGAGCCGCTACGCTACGACTTCAGTGATTTCACCTTTGCGTCGCGGCTGATCAGCCAGGGGAGCCGCCTGCAGCTCACCTTGTCGGCGGCCAATTCAATCGGAATCGAGAAGAATCATAATTCCGGGGGAGTGGTCGCGGATGAGACAATCGCTGATTCGCGAACCGTAACAGTTCAGCTTTTCCACGATGCCAAGCATCGGAGCGCGCTGTTCATCCCCGTCGCAGTTCCGGAAATCCCCGTGCCTGCCCGGTGATGACGCGGCGATGTCACTCGAGCCCGGGGCCGATGACGAGGAGAAAAGCCGCGATCACCACCAGCGCTGCAAGTGCCCAGCCGGCGCTCCACGCAATGTGTATGCCGGGTGACGGCCTCGGCGTCATTCGACGCTGCATATCGGCAAGTCGCAGCATGCCGAAGGCGGCGCCAAAGGATGATGCCGCCGCCAGTCCAACGGCGACTCCCGTCGGCATCGTCCGATTCAAAGCAGCCGCGCAACAGGCAAAAATTCCGGCCGCTGCATACGGAATCCAGACCAGGCGGAAAATGGACCGGCTGCCGTCACTCGTGCCGAGCAATCGCTTCAATTCCGCCGCCGCGATCCACATGGAAAGATAGTAGGCGGCCGCTCCGAGGAGCATGAGCAGGCCGCGCCATACCATGTGCGGGCTTAAGCCCGCGATGATCACCGCAGCATCGCCAAAATCGGTGACGCCACTGAAGGCTACGTAGCCGGAGGATACGAGCAAGTTGAAAACCATGTACAGCCAGAAAAAATAGCGCAGTCGGGATGCGCGCTTCGGCAATCGGGGCAGCGCCCACCACGAAAGTAGTCCAGCAAGGAATTGCAATCCGGGGCCCGCCGCCTCGATTCCAAACGGTTGCGTGCCGGGGAAATTGCAGCGCTCTCCCCAGCCGGTCAACATCGCGTTGTGGCCGCCGGCGGCAATGCAATATCCGCCGTGGCCCAGGGCTTCATGGGTCATCATCGAAGCTGCGTAAGCGAGAATCCCCAGCGCGCCGAGCATCCATGCATTGGCCGCGAGGACGTGGTTGCCAGGTGCTTCGCCGCTTGTCGGCATTGCCTCCATTTGCGCTACATTATCGGATTCCATCACTTAGCGGAGCATCGCCGTGAGTTCTGGCAATCGAGTAACGAAGTTTATAATGTGCATGCGATTTAAAGAACTTGCGAGTGCTTGGATGCTCTTCGGCGCAATGTCCGCCGCCGCAGCTGCGCCCGAGATCCGCCCCGTGCTGCACGTGTCATTCGACGGGCCGTCGCTTGCCTTCGATTTTCCAGCCGTCAAGATCGGGGTTGCGGAATACGAGGAAGGGCCGACGGGCGCCACCGTGATCGTGTTCGGCAAGCCGGTCATGGCTGCGGTCGATGTGCGCGGCGGGGCCCCCGGAACGGTCAACACGGATGTACTGCGGCTGGGGGGCGACTTGTCCGTCGTCGATGCGATCACGCTCGCCGGCGGCTCGGCCTACGGTCTTGCGGCGGCGACGGGCGTCGCGAATGCACTCAAGGAGCGCGCCAAGGATCCCGGCAACTTTAGAAACATCGCGGTGGTGCCGGGGGCGATCATTTTCGATCTCGGTGGCCGGCGCTATAACTCCGTGACGCCGGATGAGAGACTCGCCCGGGCCGCGTTCGACGCGATGCGTAGCGGTCAGGTTCCCCTCGGGGCGCGCGGCGCGGGACGCTTTGCGATGCAGGGCGGGTACTTTGGCGAATTCCAGCATTCGGGCCAGGGTGCTGCATTCCGTCAATCGGGCGATGTCAAGGTGTTGGTGATTACGGTGGTGAACGCCCTCGGCGCCATTGTCGACCGCGGCGGCCAGATGCTGCGATGTGCGCACCCCACCGCAGGCGCCTGTGGTCCCATTGCCGAGCGGATCGCTGCGCATATCGCCTCTATGAACGTCGCGAAGACCGCCGCTAGCGAGGGCGCGGCACATGCAGGTCTCACGGCAAATACCACCATCACCGTCGTCGTGACCAATCAGTCGCTGCCGCACTGGGCATTGCAGCGCCTCGCGGTCCAGGTGCACAACTCGATGGCCCGCGCCATCCAGCCCTTCGGCACCCAGTTTGACGGCGACACGCTGTTTGCAGTGTCCACCGGAGAAATCAAGAATGCCGCGATGAGCGGCCCCGATCTCGGTGTGTTGGCATCCGAAGCCGCCTGGGACGCCATTCTTGCCAGCGCTCCGGTGTTGCCTGAGGCAGCGGCGCGGTCGGAGATTCGTCTGACGCCGGCCTCAGCTGAGATGTACCGCGGCCGGTACGAATTGGCTCCGGGAGCCATCGCCGAAATTCGGCCGGTGGGTGCCGGTTTGGAGATCGAAGTGGCCGGCAGAGCCAGCCTCTACCTGCCGGCGGACAAATGGGTGACGCTGACGCCGGTGGGCAAGGATGAGTTCGAGCTGGCGACGCCGCGTGCCGATCGCCTGCATTTCGATCGCGACGCTTCTGCGCGCATTGTGGGATTGACCCTCGATCCCGGGCCGTGGCCGATTCGTGGACGTCGACTGTAAATGCTGAGCTACGTCTACCTCGGCACCAATGATCTTGAGCGCGCGACTGCATTCTACGATGCCGTACTCAAGCCGCTCGGCATGCAGCGTTGCACAACCCACGATGCGGAGTGGGATCGGACATCGGCGGGTTGGGGACTGTACGAGGACGACGGCGCACGCGAACTCGCGCTGTGGGTTGGAATACCATTCAACCAACAGCCGGCAACCACCGGCAACGGCACGATGGTCGCATTCGGCGCGCGCTCGTGGAAAGCGGTCGAAGATTTCCATGCCGCCGCCCTGCTCCACGGCGGGACTTGCGAAGGCGCCCCGGGCCTGCGTACGCACTACAATCCGGATTTTTACGCGGCCTATGTGCGTGATCCGGACGGCAATAAACTTGCCGCCGTGTGTCGCGGCTTTCGAGAGGGACAATAGGGAGATTGGCGGCTAGTCGGAACAGGCAACCCCGGCAGGTGCGCCGGTGGGCGCCCCGAGCCTGGTCGAAGTCGACTCGAGTTTTTGAAAGCTCAAATGCTGGATGGCCGGAGGATGTGTCGGCGAGAGCGTGAAAAATGCGCCGACTGTGCCGTTGGCGCAGGTGAGATTGAACTGGCCGCGTAGCCAGTTCTCGGCGCTGACGGGACCGGCGGCCGTACATTCACCGACTTGGTCTTTGAGCTTTTGAATTTCGGCACGGCGCTGGCTCGCCGGAGCATCGATCAAGAAATTCATGGCCGAGATCTGTTTCGCCTCAGCATCGTCCCAGTGTTTCCAGAGATTCAAGATATGGCCGCGCAGCTCCGTGAGCAGCGGCGAAGCGGGCACCTCGCGTCGCTGCAAACCGCCGGTGCGCAGCATCGCATCCCAGGCGCGATTGATCGGCTCCGATGGGCCAGAGTAGGTCAGTGTGGCCATCGCAAAGATTCCAACCCCGTAGTCCGGCAGCCAGGCCATGTACGAGCCGAAGCCGGGCAATCCACCGCCGTGACTGACGATGTGCTCGAAGCGGCAGTCCGTAGATACCCGCAACCCATATCCATAACCGGATTCCGTGGCCTGCAGCGCCCCATCCTTGCGTCGCACGTTAAGGTTCGCGGGTGTCCACAGATGGCTCATCTCGCGCACGGAACTTCGGCGCACCGGACCGTTGTCTGCCTCGTCGCGAGGCGGCCAGGCAGAAAGATGAAAAGCGACATATCTGCCGAGATCCTCCGCGTTGGTCAGCAGGCCGCCGGCAGAGCCAAACACGCCTTGCGCCAGCGGCGGCTCCTCGAGATAGGAGCCATCGGGCTTGAGCCGGTAGCCGATGGCCCGTTTGGAGGACGGCACACCGGAAAATCGAAATGTGGAGGAATCCATGTGCAGCTTCGTCAGGATCCCCTTGCGCACATACTCCTCGTACGGAGTCCCGGATGCCTTGGTGACGATGCGGCCGAGAAGGGCGAAGGCGTAGTTCGAGTATTCATACCGAGTATCCGGCGGCGTGGAAAATGGCAGTCCCTGCTGCAGCCATGCATCGAGGTCGGCATCGCTGGCGGCCAGTTGTTGATCGCCCCATGGATTGTCCTCCGGAAATCCCGCGCTGTGGCTCAGCAACTGTCGGATCTTGAGAGGCGCGGTGTCCCGTGTCGGCAGCTTCATTCGCGCAAATTCCGGGATCCACTTGGAGATCGGGTCCTCCAAGGACAGCTTTCCCTGATCGCGCAACTGCAATATCGCGAGTGCGGTGACACTCTTCGTCATCGAAGCGATGCGAAAGTCGGTGGTTGCAGTCACGGGAGCCTTCGAGACCAGGTCCTGCACGCCCGCGGACCCGGCATGCTTCAGCTCCCGGTCGATGACGATTCCCCAGACCATGCCAGGGATTCGTTTGTCCGCGGCGTAGTCGGCAAATATTTTGTCGATTTCCGGGAATGCCGCTTCGATCTTTGCGATCCGATCGGGATCTGTGAAGTGCGCGGGCGGATAAGCATCGGCTGCGAAGGTGAGGCCCGGCATGCAGAGAAGGCACAATGAAATGAGTCGCATGGCAACGAGTGTTGCTTTTCCAGCGGATTAATTCAATGTCCGAATACGGCGAGACGCGCGGCTTCAAATTAGGCAAGTTAGTGCCTTCACAAGCTTTCGGTGCGCCATGAATACATTCCAACTGGTCGGCCTTCCCTATGCGCCCTTTGCATCGTTGTTCGCGCTGCCGGATGCGAAGCTGGCGGCATTCAACGCACAGCGCGTTTTTGCGGCGACAAAGCCCGGGTATCCCTGCCGCGTGAGCCTCATCGACGCGGATATCGGCGAGGAGCTTTTGCTGCTGCCCTTCGAGCATCAGCCGGCTGGCTCACCGTACAAATCGTCCGGGCCGATTTTTGTGCGCAAGTCCGCGACGCAAGCGTCGGTGGAGCCCGGCGCGATCCCCGACTATGTTCGGACGCGCCTCATGTCGGTACGCGCATACGATGGCAGGAATTTCATGACCGACGCGCTGGTTTGTGCCGGAAGCGACGCGGCGGCAGCAATCCAGAAGATGTTCAGTCGGGCTGAAGTCGCGTATATCCACCTGCACAACGCCAATCGAGGCTGCTTCTCCTGCGCCGTCCACCGCGCCTGATGCGCTGATGCCGATCGGTGCCCGTTTGCGGCCTGATGTAAACTCGTTGAGTGAAAGTGGCGCGCACGATCGGACCTTTACTAGTCGGCATCGTTTTGCTGATCAGCGCTTCAGTGGCGCAAGCGGTGGAGTGCAAGACACAGACGGTTGCCGCCGCGGCCTTCACCGCATGTAAGGTGGATTTGAATACCGAGCGATTGGATCTTTACTGGCGGGATGAGGCAGGCCGGCCATACCGGCAATTTTCCGCGCTGCGGGAGGCATTGGAACATCAAGGCAAGACCCTGCTATTTGCTGTGAACGCCGGCATGTACCTGCCGGATTTCTCGCCGGTGGGACTTTTCGTGGCGCAGGGCCGCGAACTCGTGCCGCTGAACCGTCGCTCCGGTTCAGGTAATTTTTCGCAGCAGCCGAATGGCGTTTTCCTGGTGGACGGGAATTTGGCCCGCGTGATGACGACCGATGAGTACGCCAAGGAGCGCCCTACGCCTAAGCTCGCGACGCAGTCCGGACCCATGCTGGTTCACGAGGGAGAAATCACCACCTCCGCGGTCATGAACCCTGCGTCGCAGTTTCGAAAGATCAGAAACGGCGTTTGCGCGCCCGCGCCTGCCACTGCGTTCTTTGCCATCAGCGAATCGCCGGTGACGTTTTATGAGTTCGCAGGTTTCTTTCGCGATTCACTGCATTGTCGCGAGGCGCTGTACCTGGATGGCTCGATATCGAGCCTTTATGCGCCCCGGATCGGTCGCGACGATCATGACTCGGATATGGGGCCGATGTTTGGCGTGGTTGCATCGGGTCCCGGGCCGGCCAGTCGCTGAGATTACGGCAGAAATCCGACTTCCCGTTGGTGTCGGATTGCCAGAATGCGCACTTCATCCTGCGAGACGGCAAATCGATACAGGGCCACGTATCCGGAGTGACCATAGGAAATGATCAATTCGCGCAGATCCCCTTCAACGCGCCACCCCACCAGCGGGTGCGCGGCGAGGTTGTCGACCGCGGATTGAATGGCCATCACGGCGCTCCGCGCAGCTGCCGGATCCTTGTCGCGCAGAAACTGAAATGCGCGTTCGATGTGATCGAGAGCGCGCGCCGAGTAAACTACTTGCGCCACGGCCTCGGCCGCGCGGCTGTTTGCTCGAGCCCCAGCCGGTTCATCCAGGCGTGTACGTCCTCGGCACGATAAACTTCGCCGGTCTTGTCGATTTCCGTATCTGCGGCAAGCGCTTCTTTGACCAGGCTGCGAATCTGCTCTTCATATGCAGCGTGCCGCTCCACCGCCTCCACAATCAAACTGTGCGCGGAACGGCCGGTTTGCTTGGCCAGTGCTCCAAGACGCGCCCGCAATTTGGGCGGCAGTCTGATGGTCGTGGTTGCAGCCATGGAGCCTCCAGGTCGTCAGGATAGGCACAAATGTAGCACAAATGCATCATCGCTGCGAGGCCGGTGATCGATCGCGAGGGAAAATAGCCATCCCGGCTGTCGATTTTGCCGCCCCTCGATCGTCATAGTGAGTGGGAGCATTGTATCGGCAGTCCCGGCCGGCCTCCCGCCTCTTAAACCTTAAGCTTGGAGCACACCATGAAGAAGTTTCTGGCCATTTTTTTGGGTTCCCCCGCTGCGATGGAGAAATCCGGGTGGAGCACCATGGATGAAGCGAAGCGCAAGCAACTCGAGGCCTCGGGGATCAAGGCGTGGGGCGATTGGATGACGAAGCATCAGTCGGTCATCGCCGAGACGGGTGGTCCGCTCGGCAAGACCAAACGCGCCGCCGCACAGGGAGTATCGGATACCAAGAACAACTTGTCGGGGTACGTGATTGTCCAGGCGGAGACACATGACGCCGCAGCGAGAATGTTCGAGCGTCACCCGCACTTCACGATATTCCCGGGCGACTCGGTCGAGATCATGGAGGTCCTGCCGATACCGGGGCAGGCGCGCTGAGCGTCCATCGGGCACTCAAACCGCCACGATGTCGCAGTAGTTGAAGCGCTCGTTGCGCAGCACGCGATCGCCGGTCTTGCAGGCGATCGCGTTCTTGAAAATGGGGCCGGCGTAGACGAATGAGTGATACTCGCCGTATTCGCCGCACGGATCGGCGCTTTGCGGAAGATCCTTGAGCAGCTGAAGATCGATTTCTCTGCCCGCAAACGAGGCGTTGAGGGCTCGGGTATCGACACAGGCGAGTATTGCCTTGAACCCCAAGCCAATGAAGGTTCGCACCAGCTCATCGGTGTCGCGCATCCAGATCGGGTACAGGCCCGTCATGCCGGCCTGCTCAAGCCGTTCGTCCCGATAGCGCTTCACATCCTCAAGGAACAAGTCTCCGAACGCGATTTTCGTGATCCCCTGAGCCTTGATGCGGCTCATGGCCTCGCGCATGCGCGCCTCGTAAATCTCGTTGCTGCAGTCCTGCGGGATCAGGATTTTGTGCAGCGGGATCCCCAGGGAGTCGGCCTGCCGCTCCAGCAACTCGCGCCGCACGCCGTGCATGCTGATCCGGTCAAATCCTTCGGTAACCGTCGTCAGCAGCGCCGCGATCTCGTACTTTTGAGAAGCAAGCAGCTGATAAGCCGCCATCGTGCTGTCCTTGCCGCCGCTCCAGGACAACACCACCGGCTCCTTCGAGGGTTTTATTCGGGGCATGTCATCGCAATTTGATCCCATCGTCGATTATGCTGCGCGCAGCGTCGGAAGTCTCAAGGAGTCGCGTAATGCGGAATGTCCCACCACTCGCTCGCCGCGTCGGACCGGCAATCCTCGCCTGTATGCTCGCGCTGCCGCTGCACGCCGAGAGCCCGGCGCTTAAGGCAGGCGCCGCGGCCGTGGCCAATGACCCCGACGTGCTGGGAGCGGAGCGTCTATTTTCTGCGTGGCTCGAGGGACAGATCGCGTATCGGGGAATTCCGGGAGTCGCCGTAGGCATCGTCAGCGATCAGGATTTGGTCTGGTCCAAGGGCTTCGGCTTCGCAAACATCCAGGCGAAACAGCCGATGACGGCGGCCACTAAATTTCGCATAGCCTCCAACAGCAAGCTGTTTACCGCCATTGCCATCATGCAGCTTCGCGAGGAAGGCAAGCTGCGCCTGGACGATCCGGTGGTGAAGTATCTGCCTTGGTTCAAGGCCAAACCCGCCGGGGACGATGATGGTCCAATCACCATTGAGCAGCTGTTGTCGCACAGCTCGGGCCTGCAGCGCGAGGCGGGAGATCACTGGGTGTCTTTTGATTTCCCGACGGCCGAGCAACTGCAGCGCCTGTATGCCGACCGGCAGGCGGCGTTTCCGCCATCGGTGCGTTGGAAATATTCCAATCTCGCTTACGCCGTGGCCGGACTGATCGTCGAGAAAGTGAGCGGCAAGAAATGGGCCGACTATGTGGATGAAAACATTTTCAAGCCGTTGGGTATGGCGGATTCCAGCGTCGATAAGAATGTTCCGGGGCTGGCGGTCCCCTACGGCCGGCGCATGCCGGATGGCTCGCGCGAAGTGCTGCCCTTTGTCGACGCGCGCGGCATGGCGGCGGCCACGGGAGTCACCTCGGATGTCGAGGACCTGGCGAAGTTCTTGTCCGCGCAGTTCCGCCGCGGCCCGCGCGGCGGGGCGCAAATCGTCAGCAGCGGCTCGTGGCGCGAGATGCTGCGCGTGCGGTCCGTGGAGGAAAACTGGACCTCTGGAACGGGTCTTGGATTCGACGTGGAGCGCGTCAAGGATAAGACCTACATCGGACACGGCGGCGGCTATCCCGGCAATACCACCCAGACGCTGATTCGGCTCGAGGACAAGGTAGGCGTCATCGTCCTTACCAACACCAACGACTCCAATCCCGGCGACATCGCACAGATACTGATGAACACGGTGGGCCAGGCGGTCGCCAAGGCCGCCACCAAGCCGAGCCCGGTGGCCTGGGACTCCGCGTGGGAGCGCTTCGCCGGGCTGTACCGCGGTCGCAACGGCGACCTTGCGGTGGTGCTGCTCAACAAGAAGCTGGTTATCATCAGGCCCAACGCGCCAACTCTCGAGAATATCGTCACCCTGGAGCCGCTGGGGCAGGGGCGCTTCCGCTTCGTCGCGCCCACCGGTGGCGGAGTGGTGGGCGAGGTGGTGCGATTCGCCGAGCCGAGCGGCCGGCCCATGCGCATGTATACAGGCGACTCCTGGATCGATCGCGTGGGCACGCCATGAGAAATAGCTTTTTCTACGCGCTCAAGGCGGACCGCAGCCCCAGATAATGCAAAATTCCCTGCGCCGCTTCGCGGCCCTCGAATACCGCGGTCACCACCAAATCCGAGCCGCGCACCATATCGCCGCCGGCAAACACCTTGGGGTTGGTGGTCTGGAATCGGTACCGCGGCGCCGCCGACACCCGCACGCGGCCATTGCCGTGCAGCCCGATGTTCTGGCGCTCAAACCAATCCGGCGGACTCGGTAGAAAGCCAAAGGCGATGATCACCGCGTCGGCCGCGATGGTCTCCTCGGTTCCTGGAACCGGTTCCGGCACGCGGCGGCCGCGCCGATCCGGCGGTCCCAATCGCGTCTCGACCAATTTCACGCCCTGTACCCGATCGGAGCCGACGATTTCGATGGGCTGCCGATTGAACAGAAACGTGACGCCCTCTTCCTTGCTGTTCTTATAGTCGCGCCGCGAACCGGGCATATTGTCCTCATCGCGCCGGTAGGTGCAGGTGACGCTCACCGCGCCCTGGCGCACGGCGGTTCGGTTGCAATCCATCGCCGTGTCGCCGCCGCCCAAGACCACCACATTCTTTTCCTTCATATCGATGTATTCGGCGGCATCCTTCTCAAGCTCCAGCTCGCGATTGATATTGGAGATGAGAAAGGGGAGCGCCTCGTGCACGCCGGGCAGATCTTCGCCGCCGAAGCCGCCTTTGACGTAGGTGTAGGTGCCCATGCCGAGAAACACGGCGTCGAAACCTGCGATCAATTCCTCGAAGGCGATGTCGCGGCCGACATCGACGTTCAAGCGAAATTCCACGCCCATTTCCTGCAGGATTTCGCGGCGCTTCTCCACGACATCCTTTTCGAGCTTGAACGGCGGAATCCCGAAAGTCAGAAGACCGCCGATCTTTGCATAGCGATCGAACACCACCGGCGTCACGCCGTTGCGCACCAGGATGTCGGCGCAGGCCAAACCCGCGGGACCTGCGCCCACCACCGCCACGCGCTTGGGGGTGCGGATCACGTGCGACATATCCGGCTTCCAGCCCTGCTTGAGGGCCTCGTCCGTGATGTATTTTTCGATGGCGCCGATGCTCACTGCGCCAAGCCCGTCATTCAACGTGCACGCCCCCTCGCACAGCCGATCCTGCGGGCAAATGCGGCCGCACATTTCCGGCAGCGAGTTGGTCTGGTGCGACAGCTCCGCCGCCTCGAACAGCTTGCCGTCGTTGATCAGCGCCAGCCAGTTCGGAATGTAATTGTGGACCGGACATTTCCACTCGCAGAAGGGATTGCCGCAGGAGATGCAGCGGCCCGCCTGCTGCGCCGCCGATTCAGCGCTGTACTGCGAGTAAATCTCGCGAAATTCCGTGGTGCGCACCTCCAGGGCAAGCTTGTCGGGTTCCTTGCGCGGAATATCGAGAAATTGCAGGTGTTTGTCGGCCATGAGGGTCTGACTTCAGGCCGCGCGGCGCAAGTTTTCAAGCAGCGAATCGATGGCCGAGGCCTTGGGCTTGACCACCCAGAACCTGCCGATGTAGCTGCGAAAATCGTTGAGCAGCTGCGCGCCCCAGACGCTGCCCGTGGCATCTACATGCTGCTCGATCAAGCCGCGCAGATGCTGCACATGGGTCCCCATGCCTTCGGGCGACACGCGATGAATGTCGATCAGATCGTGGTTGTAGCGGTCGACGAAATCCCGCTCCATGTCGAGCACGTAGGCGAAGCCGCCGGTGAAGCCGGCGCCAAAGTTCACACCGGTGGTCCCGAGCACGCACACCACGCCGCCCGTCATGTACTCGCAGCAATGATCGCCGGTGCCTTCCACCACGGCCAGTGCGCCGGAATTGCGCACGGCAAATCTCTCCCCCGCGCGGCCCGCGGCATACAGCTCGCCGCCGGTGGCCCCATACAGACAGGTATTTCCCATGATGATCGTGTCGCGCGCGATGAAGCTCGAATTCACGTGCGGTTTGAGCACGATCTTGCCCCCCGCCATCCCCTTGCCGACGTAGTCATTGGCTTCGCCTTCGAGGTGCAGATGCAGCCCGCCCGCATTCCAGACCCCGAAGCTCTGTCCGGCGGACCCTTTGAGATTCACGATCAACGGCGCCGCGCTCATGCCGGTGCTGCCCCAGCGCTTGGCGATTTCCCCGGAAAGACGCGCGCCGATGGAGCGATGAAAATTGCTGATCTGATAGGCGAATTCACCGCCTGATTTGCGGTCGATCGCGCCGCGCATGTCGCGCAGCATTTGCTCCCCGAGCACGCCTTTGTCGAACGGTTCGTTCTTGGGGTCGATGCAGTATTGCGGCTTCGCCGACAGCAGCGCGGAGTTGGCCAGCAGCGGCGACAAATCGAGCTTGCGCTGCTTCGGCGTCTCGCCGGGCAGGATCTCCAGAAGTTCCGTGTGTCCGATCAGGTCGGCGATGTTGCTCACGCCCAAGGCAGCCATGATTTCCCGGCATTCCTGCGCCACGAACTTGAAATAGTTGACCACCATCTCGGGCAGGCCGATGAAATACTTGCTGCGCAGTACATTGTGCTGGGTGGCGACACCCGTGGCGCAGTTGTTCAAATGACAGATGCGCAGGTACTTGCACCCTAAGGCGACGATCGGCGCCGTACCGAAGCCGAAGCTCTCCGCGCCGATCAGCGCCGCCTTGATGACGTCGAGCCCGGTCTTCAATCCGCCATCGGTCTGCAGGCGGACCCGGTGGCGCAATTCGTTGGCGCGCAGAGTCTGATGGGTTTCGGCAAGACCCAGCTCCCAGGGCGTGCCAGCGTACTTGATCGAGGACAGGGGGCTGGCGCCGGTGCCGCCATCGTAGCCGCTGATCGTGATCAAATCCGCGTACGCCTTGGCGACTCCGGCCGCGACCGTGCCCACGCCGGGCTCGGCCACCAGTTTGACCGACACCAGCGCGCTCGGATTGACCTGCTTCAAGTCAAAGATCAGCTGCGCCAGATCTTCGATGGAGTAGATGTCGTGATGCGGCGGCGGCGAGATCAAGCCCACGCCGGGCCGCGCAAATCGCAAGCGCGCGATCATGTCGTTGACCTTGTGGCCGGGCAGCTGCCCGCCCTCTCCGGGCTTTGCACCCTGCGCAATCTTGATCTGCAGCACTTCCGCATTGATCAGGTATTCCGGTGTCACCCCAAATCGGCCGGAGGCCACCTGCTTGATCTTGGAATTCTTCTCGGTGCCGTAGCGCACCGGATCCTCGCCGCCTTCGCCGGAATTGGAGCGCGCGCCCAGGCGGTTCATGGCGATCGCCAGGGCTTCGTGCGCCTCGGGAGACAGTGCGCCCAGGGACATCCCGGCACTGTCGAAGCGCGCGATGATGCTCGAGATCGGTTCAACGTCTTCGATGGAAATGGGCGCGGCGTTGGCTTTGAGCTTGAGCAGATCGCGAATGCACGACACCGGCCGCTCGTTGACCAATGCCGCGAATTGCCGGTACTGCTCGTAGTCGCCGGTCATGACCGCCGATTGCAGCGTCGCCACCACGTCCGGGTTGTACATGTGATATTCGCCGTCGTGCATGTACTTGAGCAGTCCGCCCTGCTCGACAGGCACGCTTAGGTCCCAGGCGCGCTTGGCAAGGTACTGCGAATCGGCTTTAAGATCATCGAAGTCCGCGCCTTGGATGCGGCTTTCCGATCCTTCGAAGCAGAGAGCGACCACCTCGTCGCCCAATCCGACGATCTCGAACAGCTGCGCGCTGCGGTAGCTGGCGATGGTGGAGATGCCCATCTTGGACATGATTTTGAACAAGCCCTTGCGGATACCGCGCCGATAGCTGCGGCCGAGTTCCTGGCGCGCCGCGGCTTCCATCTTGAGCGCGCCCTTGCGCATCAGATCGAAAAGGGTTTGGTAGGCAAGATAGGGATACACGGCGGTAGCGCCGTAGCCGATCAAGCAGGCGAAATGATGCGCATCCCGCGCCGTGCCTGTTTCCACCAGGATGTTGCACTTGCAGCGCAGCCCCGTGGCGATCAGGCGGTGATGTACCGCGCCGGTGGCGAGCAGGGCGTGCAGGGGCAATTTGCCTTCCACCAAGTAGCGATCCGACAACAGCAGCACGATCTTGCCGTTGCGCACCGCGGCTTCGGCCTGATCGCAGATCTGAAGCAGAGCCGTCTTGAGATCCAGATGCTCGTCGTATTGCAGATCGATGAATTCGTTCGGCACTCCGGAATCGGCCAGCGCCACGATTTGCCGCAGCTTGCGCTGCGAGAGCACCGGCGAGCTTAGGACGATTTGTTCGGCATGGTGCTGTCCCGGCACGAAGATGTTGGCTTCCCGGCCGATCTGGGTCTGCAGCGACATCACGATGCTCTCGCGCAGGCTGTCGATCGGCGGATTCGTGACCTGGGCGAATTGCTGGCGGAAATAATCAAACAAGGAGCGCGCCTTCCGCGACAACACGGGCATCGGCGTGTCATCGCCCATCGAGCCCACGGCCTCGCTTTCGTCCTCGGCGAGAACCCGGATGATCTCGTCGCGCTCTTCGGCCGAGACGTTGTACATCTTCTGGTACAGCGCCAGCGTGTCGCGATCGAAAGGCTCGGCGGCAAGCCTGGGATCGATGAGATCGGTCTGCAGATAGCGCACGCCCTTCTTCAGCCACGCCTTGTACGGGTGACGGCTTTTCAAGAGCTCGTCGACGCGCTGGGTGTTGAGCAGCTCGGCGGTCTGCAAATCCAGCGCCAGCATCTCGCCCGGTCCGAGCTTGCCCTTCTCGACCACCTCTTCCGGCGCGTAATCCCACACGCCCGCTTCCGAGGCAATCGTGATATGCCGATTCTTCGTGATCACCCAACGCGCCGGGCGCAGCCCGTTGCGATCCAAGGTGCATAGCGCGTAGCGGCCGTCGGTGAGTACGATGCCGGCCGGACCGTCCCAGGGCTCCATGTGCGTGGCGTAGTACTCGTAAAATGCCTTCAGGTCCGGGTCGATCATGTCGACCGACTGCCACGCCGGCGGTATCAGCAGGCGCATCGCATGCATGGGGTCGAGGCCGCCGGCCAGCAGCACTTCCAGCATGTTGTCCAAGGATTGCGAGTCCGACCCGGTGAGCGACACCAGCGGCAGAATGTCGGTGAGGTCCGGCAGCAACGGCGAATGAAACAAGGGGCCCCGCGCCACCGCCCAACTGCGGTTGCCTTGCACCGTATTGATCTCGCCGTTGTGCGCAAGATAGCGGTACGGGTGCGCCAGGCGCCATTGCGGCAGGGTATTGGTGGAAAAGCGCTGATGGAAAACCACCACCGAGGCTTCCATCCTGGGGTCCTTGAGATCCGGATAGAACTGCACCAGGAACTGCGGCATCACCATGCCTTTGTAGACGATGGTGCTCGAGGACAGCGACGGGATGTAGAAGACCGGGTCCTGTGCGTCCAATATCTTTTCCGCGCGCCTTCTCGCCAGGAACAGTTTGCGGTTGAAGGTGGCTTCGTCAAGATCGCTGCCCGCATTCACGAACACCTGCTCGATGATCGGCAGGGTCTTCAGCGCTTCCGAACCGCATGCTTCTGGATCTGTGGGGATCTCGCGAAACCCGGCGAGGCTGAGTTTCTCTACTTTAAGTTGCTCGGTAAGAATTCTTCGCGCTTCGCCGGCCTGCGCCGCATCGCGGCTCAGGAACACGAGGCCCGCGGCAAACAGCGGCGCCAAGGTAAAGCCCGCTTCTTGAGCCACAGCCTTCAAGAAGGCCGTGGGCTGCTTGATGAGCAATCCGCAGCCATCCCCGGTCTTGCCGTCGGTGGCGATGGCGCCGCGATGGGTAAGCCGATTCAACGAACTGATGGCGGTCTGCAATACCCAATGGCTGGCCTTGTCGTCGAGGCTGGCGATGAGGCCGAAGCCGCAGGAATCCTTCTCATAGCGCGCCGCGCACAGGCCCCAATCGCCCACGCGCGGATCGGCGCCTTGAAGGCTGGTGTTGAAAGCTGCGGTGTGTGGAATCGACATATCTTGCGCCCAAAGAAGCCCAAGGCCCCGCCCATAGGAGCGCAGGACCTTTCAAAACAATGACTTAATTCGGTTCCAGGCGCTCGAAGTCAAGCGCCCCAGGTGGGGCAACGCGGTGTCGCCTAAGTATGGAACTCATAATACCGAGGAAGTACTGATCGTCAATCGCTTGTGATCGAGCGCTTCACCCGGCGATGTAGCGTTCCAGCTGCTGGATGTGTTCCGTCTGATCCTGGATCACGGCCTTGACCAAGTCACCGATGGACAGCATGCCGACCACCCGGCCGGCCTTCATCACCGGCAGGTGCCTGAAACGACCCTCCGTCATCAGCTGCATGCAGTGATGCACGGTGTCCTCGGGCGTGACGCTGATCGCCGGCGAAGTCATGATGTCGCTCACCGGCGTGTCATGCGAGGAGCGGTTTTTGAGGATCACCTTGCGGGCATAATCGCGCTCCGAGATGATTCCAAGCAGCGTGCCCTCGTTCATCACCAGCAGCGCGCCCACATAGCGCGTCGCCATGATTTCAATGGCGCGCAGCACGGACTCATGCGGCGCGACGGAGAAAATTTGGTTGCCCTTGAGCATGAGCAATTGACTCACGGTCTGCATAAACCCCCCGAATTGCCTGATCGGACCACCAGCCCTTTGCAATGACTATACTCGCGCCTTTCGCTGGGACAAGTGGCCATAAAACCATGCCCGATCCGGATCCAACACCGCCCGTTGCTGCGGTCAGACCCCATGCCGTGACCTCGCCGTTTGGGGTGCGGAACGACCCCTATTACTGGCTGCGCGACGATGAACGCGCGGACCCGGAAGTCCTGGCCTATCTGAAGGAGGAAAATGCCTATCGCGAACGCAGCATGGCGCGCGCCAAGCCGCTCGAGGACGCGCTGTACGAGGAGATCATCGCGCGCCTCAAGCAGGACGACTCGAGCGTGCCGTATCGCAAGAACGGGTTCTGGTACCACACCCGCTTCGAACCCGGAAAGGAACACCCGATATACGCGCGGCGCAGAACCTCGCTCGATGCGCCCGAGGAGATCATGCTCGACGTCAACAGCCTCGCCGCGGGACATGACTACTACCGCATAGGTGCGATCGAAGTCTCGCCGAATGGTCAATGGCTGGCCTTCTGCGAGGATACCGTCGGCCGGCGCCAGTTCACGCTGCGCTTCAAAAATCTTGGCAGCGGCGAAATTCAATCGGCCGCCATTGCCGACGTCGAACCTGACCTGGCGTGGGCCGCCGACAACCGCACCGTGCTCTATGTCGAGAAGGATCCGGAGACGCTGCTCGGTCTGTACGTCAAGAAACATGTGCTGGGCGAGGATCCTGCGGACGATGTCCTGGTGTTCGAGCAGACGGATTTGAAGTTCTACACGGGCGTGTCCAAATCCAAATCGGATGCATATGTTTTCATCCGCATGGAAAGCACCCTGTCCTCGGAGTGGCGCTATGCGCATGCCGAAGATCCGGAGCTCAAATTCGAGATTTTTCTTGCGCACGAACCCGATCATGAATACGACATCGAGCATCTCGGCGATTCCTTCATCGTCAGAACCAACCTAAGTGCGCGAAATTTCCGGCTGGCGCGCGCGGCGATCGGCGCGCACACCAACCCCGCCGCATGGCTCGATGTGGTGGCGCATCGCGACGATACTTACATCGAGGATTTCGACGTATTCGACGGATTCCTGGCGCTCGCGGTCCGCAGCGGCGGGCTGCGCAAGATCTGCATTCACATGCTTGGGCTGGACTCCGAGTTCTTCATCGCGAGCGATGAGGCTGCCTACAGCAATGCGCTTTCCGTGAATCCGGAGCTCGACAGCGAGATCGTGCGCTACGCCTACTCATCGCTCACCACGCCGACCACGATATACGATTACAACGTTCGCACCCGGCAGCAGATTCTGCTGAAGCGCGATCCGGTGCTGGGCAGTTTTGATCCCGGCGACTACGTCACTGAATTTCTGTCCGCGCCGGCGCGCGACGGCGCGCAAGTCCCCGTGTCCTTGGTCTATCGCAAGGGCGTCAAGCGCGACGGCTCGGCGCCGCTGCTGCAATACGGCTACGGCTCCTACGGCTTGTCGATGGACCCAAGCTTCGCGCCGGCCCGCTTGAGTCTCATTGACCGGGGCGTGGTGTACGCGATTGCCCATGTGCGCGGCGGCGAGGAGCTGGGCCGCGCTTGGTACGACGACGGGCGGCTGCTGCACAAAAGAAATTCATTCAACGACTTTCTGGATGTCACACACATGCTGGTGGCGCGTGGGGTTGCGGCGAAGGACAAGGTGTTTGCGATGGGCGGCAGCGCCGGCGGCATGCTGATGGCGGCCGTCGCCAACATGAGTCCTGAGGATTACCGCGGCATCGTGGCGCAGGTTCCCTTCGTTGACGTGGTCACCACCATGCTGGACGAGAGCATCCCGCTGACCACCAACGAATACGACGAATGGGGCGACCCGCGCGAACGCAAGTACCACGACTACATGCTGTCGTATTCGCCCTACGACAATGTCTGCGCAAAGGCGTATCCCGCGATGTTCGTCACCACCGGTCTCTGGGACAGCCAGGTGCAGTACTACGAGCCGGCCAAATGGGTGGCCAAGTTACGCGCTCTCAAAACCGATCGGAACCGGCTGCTGCTGCATGTCGAGATGGAGGCCGGTCACGGCGGCAAGGCCGGGCGTTTTCAGCGCTATCGGGAGATCGCGATGGAGTACGCATTCATCCTGGATGAATTGGGTATGGGCAGGTAAAAAAAAGGCGCCGCATGCGGGGAAGCTTAGTATCGCGGCGCCAGGGGTTATCCCCATGCTTGGAAACCATCAGCGCTTCGCTGCCAGCACCTCGGCGTCGTAGCCGTTCACCGGGTTGGCATAGGAAGCAGCAAGCCGCGCGGCCAGCCCTAGGCGGGCGTCTATGCGCGCGAGTGCAAATTGCCCATCGGCGCGCCGCACCAGCAGTGCGGCCTCGCGGCTCCCCTCGGGAGCCAGCAACACGACAATTTTCGATTGCATGTGAACATACGAAGCAAGCGGCGTGCCACACCCGCACTCCAAGAAATTCAATGGCTTAAGTTAGACGCCGGGGTGCTTCAGGTGACAGAAATTGTCGGCTGCTGACAAAGCCGCGCATCGGGAATTCAAGAGCTGACGGGACGAAGCACGGTGCACGCCTGCGAGTGCCCCTTCAAGGTCTTGCAGATCGAGGCGGCGCGCGTTTCACTGATGTTGGCGACCTGCAAGCGATACAACGTGCCCGAGGCCGACTTCTTCGGCGCGACTTTCGGCGTCAGCCCCTTCAGAAGTCCTGGATATTTTTTTTCCAGCTCCGCCCAGCGCGCGTTTGCCGCATCCGCGCCGGACTTGAACGCGCCGAGCTGAACACCAAAGGATCCTGCAGTTTTGGAGGCATTCGACTTAGGTAGGGCACCCGGCGCCGCCGCTGGTTTGGGCGCAGTGCCGGCCGCTGCTGCCGCCTTAGGCGCCTCGCCGTGCGCTGCGCCGTGCGCCACGGCTGCTGCAGCTGCCGGCGGCGCCGCGGGCGCCGGCAGAACGGTGGTGGAGGGAGCCGCCGCCAGGGTGAAGTTCTCCACGCGTATTCGCGCTTCCTCCGTCCACTTGCCTTCGGGGTACTGCTTCACGAATGACTGATAGCCCTCGAGAGTGTCGGCGTCTCGAGCTTTCTGCCAGTCGCGCTCTTCGTAGAGTTCCTTGAGGCGCGCTTGGGCCTGAGCGGTGAATTCGCCACTGGGATACTTCTTCAGGAATAGCTCGTAGGAATCCGGGGTATTGGTGCCCACGGCTTTTTCCCAGTCGCTTTGCTGCCGGCTGCAGCCCGAAACGGCCAGCACGGCGCTCAAACTTAAGACCCGGATGATGTTGTTGAAGGCCATTTTCACGCTCGAGCTGAAGGCTCCCAAAGGATCTGCGTATTCTACGTCGATTTGCGACGTGGCGGCGACGCCAAGCTCGTCACATCACGAGCTGCCCTGGATGGGATAAAAAGTGAATATGGACCAACCAAAGCGGCGATTTCTCGAGTTAGGCGAGGCCACCCCGACCTTCATCGGCGCCAATTCGGTGTTCGTCGGCAACATCCGCGGCACCGGTCAATTCGTGGTTTCCGGCGAAGTGCACGGCGACGGTGAATTGGATGGCGCGCTGAATCTATCCGCCACGGGAAGCTGGCATGGCCACATTCAGGCGCAGCAGGCGATTGTCGCCGGTAAGATTCTCGGCGGCTTGAGCGTCAAGGATAAGCTGGAAATCGGCTACACGGCGGTCATACGCGGCAGGGTCAGCGCGCGCACGGTCGCCATCGCCAAGGGAGCGATCGTCGACGGCGAAATCGAGGTCACATCGGACACCCCGGTGCTGGAATTCGAGGAAAAGCGGGAAGCCAAAGCGTAACCGCGCAATCCTTCGTGCTTGTTAGCAAATGGCGACAAGACCCGCAAAGTTGGTGTGTTCACGCGTATTCCCGCATCCTAGCGTGACAGCAAGCCTCTATCGCAAATGAAAGAATACGATTGAAAGAATACGATGTGGTCATCATCGGCGGCGGCATTCACGGCGCCGGCGTCCTCCAGGCTGCCGCGGCTGCGGGATTTCGCGCCCTGCTCATCGAACGGCGGGGGCTTGCCAGCGGCACCTCGAGCCGCTCCAGCAAACTCATCCATGGCGGACTGCGCTACTTGGAATCCGGGCAGTTTGCCTTGGTGCGCGAGAGCTTGCGCGAGCGCGCGATTCATCTGCGAATCGCCGCGGAATTGGTGTCACTGCAGCCCTTCTTCATTCCCGTGTATCGCGACACCCGGCGGCGGCCCTGGCAGCTGAAGATCGGACTTTGGATGTATGCGCTGCTCGGGGGATTTGACGCAGCTACGCGCTTCGGCAGCGTGCCGCGCGCCGACTGGTCGTCTCTTGATGGCCTGAAGACCGAGGATTTGGATGCCGTCGTTCGCTACCATGACGCGCAAACCAACGATGCCTTGTTGACGCGCGCCGTGGTGCAGTCGGCGCTCGAGCTGGGCGGCGAACTCGCGATGCCGGCGACCTTCACGCAGGCAACCTTGCGCGACAGCGGCGTCACCGTGAGTTACTCGGCAGGAGAGTCAAGCCTTGAATGCGGGGCGCGGGTGCTGATCAACGCCGCCGGGCCTTGGGCGCCGCAGGTCGCACGCGCCGTTCAGCCCGCGATCCCTGTGCCGGATGTGGACCTGGTGCAAGGAACGCATATCGTGATTCCTTTTGCCCTCACGGCCGGCATCTACTATGTCGAGAGTCCGACCGACGGGCGCGCCGTCTTCGTGATGCCGTGGGCGGGGGCCACCCTGATCGGCACCACCGAAACGCCGTACCACGGAGACCCGGACCATGTGCGCCCCCTGCCGCAGGAGGAGGAATATCTGCTGGCGGTCGTGCGGCATTATTTCCCGGCCTTGAGCGGACTGACGCGCGGCGACATCAGCGAACGATTCGCGGGGCTTCGCGTCCTTCCCGCCGCCACCCAGGCAGCATTCGACCGGTCGCGGGAGACCATATTCACCCTGGATCGAGACGCACGCCCGCGCGTGCTGGGCATCTACGGCGGCAAACTTACCGGGTGGCGCGCAGCAGCCGCCCACGTGATGGAGCGTATCGGCCCGTCTTTGCCGGCGGCCATCAGGCGCGCCGCCACGGATGAGTTGATTTTGAGGAGACCTGCATGACGAAGTTCGGTATGGCAGTGGCGGTGCTTGCGTTTTTCACAACGCTTGCCCACGCCGATGACTATCTGAGCCCCACGGAGGAGCGCGTGCGGCTGTCGCTCGGCGTCATACACACGTCGACCAACACCGACCTGCAGATCGACAGCAGTACCGGGGTTGCGGGTACGCCGATCAACGCGGAGAAGCAATTCGGTCTGGACAAGTCGGACTACGAGCCGAAATTTCAGGCCATGGTGCGCGTCCAGGAGCGCCACCGTCTGCGCTTCGATTTCTTTCAGCTGGATCGCGACGGCTCGACCACCGTCACGCAGCCGATCATCTTTCGCGATGTGGTCCTGCAGCCCGGCGATCCATTGAACTCGAACCTATCCTTGAGCACCTTCGGCATCACCTACGAATATTCTTTCTTTCATACCGAGAAATACGAGGTTGCGGCGACGATCGGGGTTACCGAAACCGATATCTCGGCGCGTGCGCGCGTAACCACGCAGGCCCGCCATATCGATCAGACCGAAGATCAGGCCGGCCCCTTCCCGACCGCCGGACTGGACGGGACCTATGTCTTGAGCAAGCGCTGGTACCTGGACGGCCGCGCTGAGTACATGCACCTGTCCTACAATAACCTTGCCGGCTCGCTGGGCTATGGCGAGTTCGACGTGTTGTACCGGCTGCGTGCCAACATCGCGTTCGCGCTGGGCTACAACATCGTGAGGGCCAATCTCGATTCGACCCAAGCCAAGCAAGGGGGCTACTTCAACTTCACTTCAAAGGGACCGGAAGTTTACGTCAGAGTCGCCTTCTAAGGGCCGCCGCCTTCCGCCGAGAACTCCACCCGATTGTTGGCCGCCGCGGCGCGATTCCATTCGCCGGCCGTGAGAGTCTCGTTGCGCGCGGGATATGGCGCGCCGGCGGGCGCCCCGGCAACCCCGGCAGCCTCGCCTTCCACCGCGACGGTAATCGCGCCTGCAGTGCGCAGGCGCACGCCCGCAACCAGGTTGGCAAACGCCAGCGACTCGCGCTGCTGGCTCGACAGGGATTCCTCGAATGGATTGCCGATCAGATCGCACCGGCTGAGGGGCAGTGACGCCGCCGCAGGCGCGTAGCCATCCGTCGCGTTGC
>Ga0210402_10000042_pt1 | contig 123211 bp, 109 predicted proteins | sample IncBWC7MmetaG_FD_161055 | JGI IMG/M metagenome (GOLD analysis project Ga0210402, IMG submission 161055) | Forest soil microbial communities from Barre Woods Harvard Forest LTER site, Petersham, Massachusetts, United States - Inc-BW-C-7-M | ecosystem: Environmental > Terrestrial > Soil >...
GCAGGCAAGGGAAGTGGGGAAGTGCCGTGCAATTCGGCCGCGGTCCCGCCACTGTATTCGGCTTCATCGCCGAGAGCCAGGCTACCCTCCCTCGCCGCCGTGGTTGGGCCTACTTCGCGAGAGGGTATGCCTCCAGCTCGATCCCGGCTTCTCGCCGGGTTTTTTATTTGCAGATTTCTCGCGGCAATTTTGTCAGGGGAGATTCGTGCAGCACAGTTCTACCAATGCCATGAAGCGCGCCCGTGTTTTCGGCCTCGGGCTGATTTTGCTCAGCGCGCTGCCTCTCCGCGCGCAGCCGTCCACGCCTGCTCCCGCTTCCCCCGCATCGCCTTCCATGCACGAAGTTGTCGACGAATTTGGCCGCACACTCCGCGTCCCGCAACTTCCCACGCGCATCGTCTCTCTCGCGCCCAGCCTGACCGAAACGCTCTACGCTCTCGGGGTCCAAGACCGCCTCGTTGGCGACACCGATTTCTGCGACTATCCTCCCGACGCGCAAAAGAAAAGGAAAGTCGGCGGCCCGATCAATCCGAATCTCGAGGAAATCGCCGCGCTCCACCCCGATCTCGTTCTCGTCACCAAGGAAATCAATCGCCTCGACACGCTCCGTGCTCTCGACACTCTCGGAATCCCCGCCTACGCCACCCGCGCCCAGAACGTCGACGAAATTCTCTCCACCACGCAAAAACTCGCCGATCTCCTCGGCGTCCCCGAAACCGGCAAATCGCTCATCGCCGATCTCCAGTCGCGCCTCGCCGCTCTGCACGCGAAACTGGAGATGATTCCGCCGAGCCGCGTTCTCTTCGTCGTCTGGACCCACCCGCTCATCTCCATCGGCAAAAACACGTTCATCGCCGACGCGCTTCGCAAAGCCGATGCCGCCAGCATCGTGGACGCCACGCAAGACTGGCCGCAGATGAACCTCGAAGAAGTCGTCCGCCTCCAGCCCGATTATCTGGTCTTCGCAGCTTCCCATGCGGATTCCGCCGCCCGCGATTTCGAATCGCTTGCAAGCCTTCCAAGTTGGCAACTCCTCGACGCTGTGCGCAATCACCGCTTCGCGGTAATCAGTGACGCAGTCAATCGCCCCGCTCCCAGCATCGTCTCTGCCATCGAAGATCTCGCGCGCCAACTTCATCCTGCCGCGTTTCAGGATGCGCCCACTCCCGAAAAACCCGCGGCTCCCGCGCAGGTTCCTGCCAATCCGCCAGCGGCGCCGTCGGCCCACATGACCCTCAACGCGCAACCCTTCGCGATGGAGCTTGCATGCGCCCGCTGACGCTCACCCGCCTCCTTCTGCGCTGCGGCATACTCGCTCTCATTCTCTTCGTCGTCGTAGTCGTGGCCATGAAACTTGGCGCGGTTCAGGTTTCTCTCTATGGCCTCGGCAAGGATCTCATCAGCCTCCTTCTTCATCGCACCAGTTCTCTTTCCAGCGATTACGGCATGATCGTCCTCGGCATTCGCTTGCCGCGCATTCTCCTTGCGATTTTCGTGGGCGCTTCTCTTTCCGTCGCCGGCGTCAGTTTCCAGGCGCTGCTTCGCAATCCACTAGCCGATCCGTATGTGCTCGGCGTGTCTTCCGGCGCGGCTCTGGGGGCCATCGTCGCGCTTATCGTCGAAAGCCATCTGAATCTTTCTCCCGAAATGGCGGGGCTGATCACTCCTGTCGGCGCGTTCCTCGGCGCCGCCGTCACGATCGCGGCTGTCTACATCCTCGGGCGCCGCGATGGTCAGATTGACAGCACCACGCTCCTCCTCGGCGGCATCATTACCGCTTCTTTCCTTTCCGCCGTGATTATGTTCCTGATGACCACCCTTTCCGGAAACGATCTCCGCGGCAGCGCTTTCTGGTTCATGGGCGATCTATCCACCCCGCAGCCACGCAGCCTCCTCTACTTCCTTTCTTTCGGTTTCATCATCGCCGCCGGCGCCATTTACACCACCGCCTCCGATCTGAATCTTCTGCTAGCCGGCGAAAAAGAAGCCATGCATCTCGGCGTGGACGTGCCGCGAGTCCGCATCGTTGTCTATGTCGCCGCATCCATCCTCACCGGCCTCGCCGTCAGCGTCAGCGGCACGATCGGCTACGTCGGGCTTCTTGTCCCTCACGTCATGCGCCTCATCTTCGGCTCGGACCATCGGATGCTTATTCCCGCCTCCGCGCTCGGCGGCGCGATTGCTCTGGTCATCGCCGACACGCTAGCGCGCACCGTCACTTCACCGACCGATTTGCCCGTCGGCGCGATGACCGCCCTCGCCGGCGCGCCCCTCTTCATCTATTTGCTTCGCAGGAGAATCGCATGAGCAGCGCGCTCCGCCACCCGCTTCCCGGAGATGCCTCGCGCACCACCCCCGACGTCCGCCTCAGCGTCGAGCAGGTCAGCTACGCCTACGCGCCGAATCCTTCCCAAGCGCCGCTGTTCACTCTGGAAGCGATGAGCTTCCAGGCCAAGCCCGGCGAACTCGTCGCCATTCTCGGCCCCAACGCCAGCGGCAAATCCACGCTCCTCAAACTCATCTCCGGCGCGCTCCAGCCGCTCTCCGGCCGCATTTTTCTCAACGGTTTCGAAACGCATTCTCTTCCCGTCAAGACGCGCGCGCAGCGCATCGCGCTTGTCCAGCAGGAGAGCCGCCTGCTTTTTCCATCGCGCGCCTGGGAATTCGTCATGCAGGGCCGCCATCCCTATGGCGGCGGCCTGCGCTTCGAATCCGAAGAAGACATCCTCATCGCCAACAACGCGCTGGCGCAAGTTGGCGCCACCGAACTCGCTGACCGCTGGATGGACAAAATTTCCGGCGGTGAAAAGCAGCGCGTCATTCTCGCTCGCGCTCTCGCCCAACAGCCGCTCCTGTTGCTACTCGATGAGCCCACGCTGCACCTCGATATTGGCGCCCAAGTGGATCTACTCGAATCCCTGCGTCGTCTCGCCGCGCAGAATCGCTACACTGTTGTCGTCGTCACCCACGAGCTGAATCTCGCGGGCGAGTACGCCGACCAGGTCGTGCTTTTGCAAAGAGGAAAATGTCTTCGTGTTGGTCCGCCGGCAACGGTGCTCCAGCGTGAGATTCTCGAACAGGTTTTTCAAGCGCCGCTCACCGTGGAGATGACTGCCTCCGGCCGGCCGCGCGTAACGCTTTTTACAAATAAGTAGCAGCAGTCTCAGAAAGTTTTGCGGAGGGTAAAACTTCAAACTGGACGAAAGCTCTCCTATTGGTATTGAGCCTCGGCCCCGCAAGCTCGTGTGGCGCGGCCATTCCTGGCTGTGCTCTTGGGTTTTCCTAAGGAGGCCGGGGCTTCAGCCCCGGCGCAAAGCCGTTTAAACGGACGGGCTTTAGCCCCTGAAGAGAGTTTTTGGAGTTTATTCGCAGTTCAGATTTACGCAAGGAAAACTAGTCGTTCCATTGTCCACCCCAACCCGGGGGCTTGCCTGTCGCAGACAGGCCTTGGGCCTCCGACATCTTTAACCCACAGCGGGCTTTGCCCCTCCACAACAACCGCGGACTTCGTGCTCGGGAAGACGGTGCAACACCGTCGCCGCCGCGCGACTGTAAGGCGAATGTATGGCTCGCCAGCCACTGTAGCCAATCTTAGCTACGGGAAGGCAGCGAGTGAGCTCAGTAGCGGCAGGCTTTAGCCTGCCGACCGACAGAGTTCCTTTTCGCCAAGCCAGGAGACCGGCGAAGTCTGCAGCCCGTGCAAGCCTCTCTGCACCGGCCAACCTTCAAGCTCCCGCGCGTGAGGGAGCGGAGGAACCATGAAAAACAAAATCGCTCTACTTTCCTTGCTAGCCGCATTCTTTCTTCCCGCTGTCAGCTCCAAAGCCGCACCGCAATCCCAAAGCAGCAAAGCCAGTCTCGCCGGCACACTCACCGATCCTTCGGGCGCACCCGTCGCCGAAGTTCAGATCACGGCGCAACCCGAAGCCTCCTCGGCAGGCCAACCCGTTTCCGTCTCGTCTTCCACCGACGGCTCCTATTCACTGTCTCTGCCCGCGGGCCGCTATCGCCTGCGCTTCTCTCACTCTTCCTTCGCCGCGCGCGAAATCGTTCTCACTCTCGCCTCCGGCGAATCCCGCGTCCTGAACCTTCATCTCGACCTCGAACCGCTCTCGTCCAGCGTTATCGTCACCGCGCAAGCCGTTCCCTCAACCGTGCAGCAAACCACCGCGCCCACCGATGTCATCTCCCGCGAAGTCATTGATGATCGCCAGGCGGTCTCCTTGCCGGATCTCTTGCAATTTTCCACCGGTGTTGCTGTCGGCCGTACGGGCCCCATGGGTGGGTCAACATCCATTTTCCTCAACGGCGGCAATTCCGATTTCACCAAGGTCCTCGTCGACGGCACGCCCATCAATCCACCCGGCAGCGCCGTCGATTTCTCCAGCCTTACCACTGAAAATCTGGACAAAATTGAAATCGTGCGCGGCCCTGAGAGCGCCATCTACGGCTCCGATGCCGTCTCTGGGGTCATCCAACTCTTTACCCGCCGCGGCGAAACGCGCACTCCATCCTTCAATGTCTATTCTGAGGGCGGCAATTTTTCCTCCGCTCGTGGAGGCGGCGATCTCAGCGGCCTCTTCGGCAAATTCGATTATTCCGCGGCGGCCGCGTATTTTCAGACGGACGGCCAGGGCCCCAATGACGCGTTTCTCAATCGCGCCTTCTCCGGAAATTTCGGCTACTCCTTTTCCGACACCAACCAGCTCCACCTTGTCCTCCGCAACAACACCAGCGACGCCGGCATCCCCGGCCAAACCCTCGTTACTCCGCCAAGCCTGTACCAGGGTTACGTGCAGCAGATTTTCAGCGCCAACGCTCGCTGGGATTTTGCCACCGGCTCTCACTGGCGCCACGAAATCAGTGGCACCGAAGCCTACACCCGCCAGCACAGCTTCAATCCTAAGCAGAGCTATTTCGCTATCGATCCCAAAGCCTTTTGCCCACAAACCAATCCCACCGCCGTTCCGACCGCCGAGTTTTGCGACTTCACTTACGACTCTTTGCTGAAGTTCAACACTTCCGCTTTCAACCTTCAGTCCTCTTACATTTCTCGTAGGTTCATTGCCACTGCCGGTTACCACTACGAAGTCGAAAATGGCGGCGTCTCTTTCGTCTCCCCCGACCATCTTCGTCGCAACAATCAGGCGGGGTATCTCGATTTTCGCTACACTCCGATCTCGCGTCTGACGCTCGACTTCGGCGGGCGCGTCGAAGCCAACAGCAACTTTGGGACTCGCGTCGTTCCCCGCGTCGGCGGCTCTTACGCGCTGCACTATGGCAAAGGTTTCTTCGGCGACACACGTTATCGCGCCTTCTACGGGCAGGGAATCAAAGAGCCGCGCTTCGATCAATCCTTCGGCATCGATCCTTGCTTTCCCGGCAATCCCAACCTCAAACCCGAAGAAAGCAAAGGCTGGACAACCGGCATTGATCAGAAACTGGCTTCCGATCGCCTGAAAGTTTCTGCCGACTATTTTTACAGCCGTTTCTACAACATCATCAGCTTCGGCCCGACCACGGGTTTCTGCGGCACCTATTTCAACACCGACCTGGCCATCGCTCGCGGCGTCAACCTGGGCTCCGAATTCCGCTTCAGCAAATGGCTCTTCATCAACGGCAACTACACCTACGATAATTCGCGCGTTCTCAAATCTCCGAACGCTTTCGATCCTTCGCTAATCCCTGGCAACCACCTGATCCGCCGGCCGGTCAATTCCGGTTCGTTCGGCGTTAACTTCGCGTTCGCCCGCGTGAACTGGAACTTCATCGGTTATTTCTCCGGCGTCCGCACAGACTCGAATTTCGTCAATCCCACACAAATCAACAATCCGGGCTATGCGCGCTTTGATATGGCCGCGCATTACAACCTGACCCGCGGCCTCTTCGTCACCGCACGCGCCGTCAACCTTTTCGACAAACAATACCAGGACGCCTTTGGCTATCCCGCCTTGGGCCGCTACTACACCTTCGGCCTGCGCTACGCCTTCGCCGGAAAAAACTGATGCACGATCCAGAACCAATTCTCTTCTGCTGGAGCGGCGGCAAAGACAGCGCGCTGGCGCTGCACACGCTGCTTCAGCAAAACGAAGTGCGGATCGCAGGCCTACTCACCACCGTGACCGAGGGCTACGATCGCATCAGCATGCACGGGGTTCGCCGCGAACTTCTGCAACAGCAGGCGGAATCTCTCCGCCTGCCGCTGCACGAAGTTTTTATCCCTTCGCAATGCGTCAATCCCATCTACGAAGCCCGCATGGAAGAAGCAATGCTCATCTATTTCCAGCAGGGAATCCGCCGCGTCGCGTTCGGCGACATCTTCCTCGAAGACCTCCGTCTCTACCGTGAAAAAAATCTCGCCCGCGTCGCGATGCAGGCTCTTTTTCCCATTTGGAAACGTGACACCCGCGACCTCATCCGCGAATTCCACACCGCGGGCTTTCGCTCCATCGCTGTCTGTATCGACTCCAAAGTCCTCGATCCCTGCTTCGCCGGTCGCGAACTCGACGAATCCTTCTTCGCCGATCTCCCGTCCGGCGTCGATCCCTGTGGCGAAAACGGCGAATTCCACACCTTCGTCTTCGATGGCCCCATCTTCACTTGCCCCATCGACTTCACCCTCGGCGAAGTCGTCCAGCGCGATTCCTTCATCTTCCGCGATCTGTTGCCCAGTGGTCCGTAAAGCCGGCACTGGGCACTGGCGCGCCCGTGGCACAGCCATCCCTGGCTGTGCTCTTGGGTTCTCCTTAGGAGGCCGGGGCTTCAGCCCCGGCGTAAAGTCGGAATTGCAACTGGGCTTTAGCCCCTGAAGATATCTACTCGACTGCTTTACGCTCACGTGATTTGTGAAATTAGTTGTATCAAAAGAATTCAAAAGGAGGTTTGACCCGAATCATGTTTCAGGAAAAATCGTCCGCCCACGCCATTCTTCTTCGCGCCATTCTCGCTCTTGTAATGATCATCCTCGCCGCCGTGCTGCGCATCGTTCCGCATCCATGGAATTTAACCCCTATCGGTGCGATTGCCTTATTTTCCGGGGCGATGTTTCGCGATCGCCGCGTCGCCTTTCTTTTTCCGCTTGCTGCCCTCTTCGCCGGAGATCTCTTCGTCGGCCTCCACCGCCTGATTCCCGTGGTGTACGCGAGCTTTCTCCTCAGCGTACTCATCGGCACCTGGCTCGCCAATCGCCGCGGCATATCGCGCATCGGCGGCGCCGTTTTTCTCGGCGCGCTCCAATTCTTTCTCATCACCAACTTTGCCGCCTGGCAGCTCTTCGGCACCTACCCGCACACCCCCTCCGGCCTCGCCGCCTGTTACATCGCAGGTTTGCCCCTCTTCGGCAACACCCTCGTCGGCGACGCCCTCTACGCCACCCTTTTCTTCGGTGCGTTCGCGCTTGCGGAAAAGTTCCTTCCTGCACTGAATGAACCTGCGGGACACCCTGCGCATTGAGGAGCTGCCATGCACGAATCATGCGTTCCTCGCGTCGGTGTCGGCGTCCTGCTGATAGACGAACTGGATCGCGTGTTGCTCACATTGCGCAATCGTCCGCCCGAGGCGGGCTGTTGGAGTATCGTGGGCGGCAAACTCGATTTTCTTGAGACCCTTGAGGAATGTGCGGTTCGAGAGGCGCGCGAGGAGGTCGGCGTCGAAGTCTCCATCCAGTCCTTACTCTGCGTAACCGATCACTGCCTGCCGCAGGAAAACCAGCATTGGGTTTCTCCGGCGTACCTCGCGAAAGTTCGGGCCGGCACGGCGGTCAACTGCGAGCCGGAAAAGACCGCGGACGTCCAGTGGTTCGAGCTGGATCACCTGCCTTCCAATCTGACCATGACCGCTCGCAACGCCATTCGCGCGTACACCCGGCAATGCCTGCCGCCGACCCGCGACCTGCCGCGGTGATGCTATAATTCTCGTTTCCCCGTGACGAAATTCGCCACAGAATCGGCCATGTCGCCCGAGCTGCTCGCCAAATACGAGCCCGTCATCGGCCTAGAAGTCCACGTCCAGCTCCTCACCAAAACGAAAATTTTCTGCGGCTGCTCCACGCGCTTCGGCGATCCGCCCAACTCTAACGTGTGCCCGGTCTGCCTCGGCCTCCCCGGCACATTGCCTGTTCTCAATAAACGTGCCGTCGAAATGGCCATGCGCGCCGCGCTCGCCATCAACTGCACCGTTCACGAACACTCTCGCTTCGCCCGCAAGAATTATTTTTATCCCGACCTGCCCAAGGGCTATCAGATCTCGCAATACGAATTGCCCCTGGCCACCGGCGGCTGGCTGGAAATCGAAGTCCACGGCGAGAAAAAGCGCATCGGCATCACGCGCCTGCACCTCGAAGAAGACGCCGGCAAATCGCTCCACGACGGCTTTCCGCACTCCGACGAAAAAACCTACGTCGATTTCAACCGCTGCGGCACCCCCCTCAGCGAAATCGTTTCCGAGCCGGACATGCGCACGCCCGATGAGGCCTATGCCTACCTCACCACCCTCCGCCAGATCCTCCTCTACACCGGCGTCAGCGACGTCAACATGGAAGAAGGCTCGCTCCGCTGCGACGCCAACGTCAGCGTCCGCCGCCGCGGCGCTACGGAATTCGGCACCAAGGTGGAAGTAAAAAATCTCAATTCGTTCCGGTATCTCGCCAAGGCCCTCGAATACGAAATCGAGCGCCACATTGGCATCGTCGAATCCGGCGGCCGTATCTCCCAGGAAACGCGCCTCTGGAATCAGGCCGCGAATAGGACCGATTCCATGCGCTCCAAGGAAAAGGCCCACGACTATCGCTATTTCCCCGAGCCTGACCTGCTATCCGTCCACGTCAGCTCCGTATGGCGCGATGAAGTCCTGCGCTCGCTGCCCGAACTTCCCGCGGCGAAGCGCTCCCGATTTGTCTCTGCCTATGGCATCACGCCCTACGACGCCGAAGTCCTAACCGGCTCTCAAGATCTCGCCGATTATTTCGAATCGGTCGTGAAAGCCGGCGCCCCCGGGAAAGCCGCCGCCAACTGGATGCAGACCGAACTTCTCCGCCGCCTCAACGACTCCGGCATGGAAATTACCGCAAGCCCGGTCAATCCTGCCGCTCTCGGCGAGCTCGTCGTGCTGGTGGACTCAGGAAAAATCACCGCCGCCGTCGCCAAGAAAGTTTTCGCCACCATGTTTGAAACCGGCCGTTCCGCCGCCGACATCGTCGCCGCCGAAGGCCTCGGCGCGCAAATCGGGGACGACGCCATCGAAAAAGCCGCCCGCGAAGTCATCGAAAAAAATCCCGACAACGTCGCCAAATTCAAATCCGGCAACGAAGGCGTCTTCAAATTTTTCGTCGGTCAGGTAATGAAAGCCACCAAAGGCCAGGCCAACCCACAAGCGGTAAACGACATCGTCCGCCGCCTGCTCTCTTAACTTTTGTAGCGGCCGCCTTCTGCTTGCCCGCCGCAGGAGGGAGGCGGGCGCTACACGGCCACCAGTTGCTCGATCACTGTCCCAGGAGAACCAGTCCATGCCAAAAATCGGCGACAAAGCTCCCGAATTCACCCTTGCTTCCGACGGCGGCAAGCAGCTCTCTCTAAAAGACTTCAAAGGCCGCCGCGTTCTACTCTTCTTTTTTCCAAAAGCAAACACCCCGGGTTGAACGGTCGAAGCGTCCGAGTTTCGCGACGCAAAAGCGAAGTTCGATAAGCTGAGTGTCTCCATACTCGGAGTCAGCGCCGATCCCCTGAAGGCTCTGCAGAATTTCAGCGACAAGTGGAAGCTCAATTTCCCGCTGCTCAGCGATCCCACGCACAAGATGATCGAATCCTATGGCGCGTGGCGCGGCAAGAAATTCATGGGCCGCCTGTTCAAGGGAATTATCCGCAGCAGTTTTCTGATCGGCCCCGATGGCAAAATCGAACAAATCTGGGACCCAGTCAAAGCCAAAGGTCACGCCGCCGAAGTCCTCGCCCGCTTGAGCGAGTGAGTCTCGCATGAAGCTACGAAATTGTAGCGCTGGCTTTTATGCCAGCGTTCCGAAGGGATGATGCTTCTAAAAACTGTCATCCTGAGCGTCCCGATTCCCATCGGGACGCTCAGGACCTCAACGTAAGCGCCTGCTTAACAATGATGAACCACACTCCTCGCCAGCCGTTTCAGTCCTGCGCCAATGTACCAAAAGACGATAGCCGCCCCGGCGTACCAGAGTCCGTTTAGCGCGGCGGCCAACACCAACGTAAAGACAATCGTTCCTGTATGCTCCGCATCTAGCATGAGAATCCAAGTGGGCCAAATGACCCACAAAAAAACCCATTGCGCGATGGTGGTATGACCGCCGGTAGCGTCTCCGGCATTCGCTGTCCCTGCAAGCCAACCTAAGGTCATTAGAACCAAAGGTACCATAGCACCTACAACGAAAAACGATAAGACAAACCAGTTACGTCTCCGGTTCTGCTGCATAACCGATTGCGCCTCCTTGCCCTCACATTGGTTCCCAAATCCACGGAGATACGCTGTTGCCCCATGCGCATTGGGGAAAGCCGTAATTAATTCCGGCTCGGCCCAGAATCCACCTTGGAACGGGCCGAGAACAGTGCGCGGTCATTCGCCACCTAAACTTCCACCCGCAACTCTTCTCCTGCCGACGGCTCAATCAACATATTGTCAATCAACCGCGTTTTCCCCACATACACCGCCATCACTGCGTAGCACCGCCGCGCCACCCGCACCACCGGCTCAAATGTCTCCGCATCCACAATTTCCGCGTAATCCACCCGCGCCCGCGGCTCACTCGCCAGCACCTTCTGCATCGCTCCCTGCAATTCCAGCGAATCCCGCACGCCCGCCGCAATCTCTCTCTCCGCCGCCTGCAGCGCACGATACAACACCGTCGCCGCCCTGCGATCCTCCCCCTGCAAATACGCATTCCGCGAACTCATCGCCAGCCCATCCGCCTCGCGCACGATCGGGCAAACCACAATCTCCGTATCCAAATTCAGATCGCGCACCATCTGCTGCACAATCCGCACCTGCTGCGCATCCTTCCGTCCGAAATAAGCATAATGCGGCTGCACAATCTCAAACAATTTCAGCACAACCGTCGACACGCCGCGAAAATGCCCCCCGCGCGACCTGCCCTCCAGCCGCTCGCTCAACCCCTCCACATGCACATACGTGGAAAATCCCGCCGGATAAATTTCTCCTGCCTCCGGCAGAAACAATCCATCCACCCTCGCCGCGGTCAGCTTTTCCACGTCCGCCTCCAGCGGCCGCGGATACCGCGACAAATCCTCATTCGCTGCAAATTGTTTGGGATTCAAAAAAATCGAAGCGTACACCGGCGAGCATTCCCGCCTCGCCCTCTCCACCAGTGCCAGATGCCCCGCGTGTAGCGCCCCCATCGTCGGCACCAGCCCGATGATTCGCTGCTCCTGCCGCGCCGCCCGCGCCCGCTCTTTCATCCAGGCAACTGTCCGAATCGTCTCCATCCGCGCTATGCGCCCGCCGCCGCGCCCTTTTCACGGTAAAACGTAATCAAGTCCGTCCCCACGCCCTTCGTGCCCAGTTGCCGCAACATCGTCGTGATCTGCCCGCGATGATACGACCCGTGATTCACCACGTGCTGCATCATCTGCCAGCGCGGATTGCGCCCCGGACCAAAACTAAACGTCTTGTAATCCATCTCTTCATCCAATTCCGCCTGAGAAATCCGTCTCGCGTACTCAAGCAGCTGCGTTTCGTGCTCGGCATACCGGGCGCGCAGCTTCGCAAGGTCCGCAAACTCCTTCGCATCTGGGATGCTGGCCGGAGACCTGCCCTGCAATCGCTCCAGCCAAACCCACTCGACGCCAAAAATATGCATCAGCGTATCTCGCACGGAGGAAAAACTTGCGCCGGTGTCCTTCGTCAGCTGGTCCGGCGCCAAAGTTTCGACCGCACCCAGAATTCTTCGGTTGGCCCAGGCATTAAATTCAAACAGCAAAAGTATCTCTTTCGGGGTCACGTCAGCTCTCCTTGACGCAATTTGTGGAATGAAATCCTTGGCGCGGTGCAAATCTCATCCACCGCCTGCCGAAGTGAAACAGGATGCGCCTATCGTGCGAGGCGAATGGGTTTCCGGCCCTGCAGCGCATTGGGCGCATGGTAGGACTCCGCATCCGAAGGAAAACTCCCGCCCTGCACGTCCGCGCAATATTCGCGCACGGCCTGCGAAATCACTTCGCCCACATTCGCATACCGCCGCGCAAACTTCCGCGGCTCCTGAAACGTCAACCCCAGCAAATCGTGCAGCACCAGGATCTGCCCGTCGCAATCGGGTCCCGCGCCGATGCCGATCGTCGGAATGCGCACGCTCTTTGTAATCTCCGCCGCCAACTCGCGCGGAATTCCTTCCAGTACAATAGCAAAGGCCCCGGCCGCTTCCACCGCCCGCGCGTCGCGCAGCAGTTGCTCCGCGCCTCCTGCGGTCTTACCCTGCACACGATATCCGCCCATCGCATGCACCGATTGCGGCGTCAAGCCCACATGGCCCATCACCGGTATCTCCGCTTCCGTCAGCCGCACAATCACTTCCAGCCGCCGCTCGCCGCCTTCCACCTTCACTGCTTCCGCGCCCGCCTCTTTCACGAAGCGCACCGCATTTTTCAGTGCCTCATTCACATCGCCCTGGTACGTGCCAAACGGCATGTCCGCCACCACCAGCGCCCGCTGCACGCCGCGACGCACCGCCTTCGTGTGGTGCAGCGACTCCTCCATCGTTAGCGGCAGCGTGCTCTCATACCCCAGCACCACCATCGCCACCGAATCGCCCACCAACACCACGTCCACCCCGGCCTCGTCCATCAAGCGGGCCGTCGGATAGTCGTACGCCGTCAGGCAGGTGATTTTCCTATTGTTTGTGGAATCCGCAGCCAGGGACTTCCGCTGCAGCAATTCGGGAACGGTCACTTTCGCACTGTTCCCATTCGGAATGATGCTCATGTCGGCCTCCGGTGCCGTTCCCTAGTTTCGGGATACAGCCCTCGCGCGAACAGCCTAACTATAACAAATTGTGATGCAAGTCACCATAATTTGTGATGCTTATCGCCCTATGCACGGCTCTTTATCCTTCTCGCCTGTAGACGAGTGGCTTTACAGATCGGTGAAGAACTCCCCTCTTTAGGAGGCCGGGGCTTTAGCCTCGGCGTAAAGCCTAAAATAAATGGGCTTTAGCCCCTGAAGAAAGTGTTTAATGGGTTTCTCCGCAGCCTCTTCATCTCTGCCCGCCTGCGGCAGGAGGGTCAGCCCGCTCATCACTTACTCCGTCCCAAACTTCACCACGCGCGGCTCCAGATTCCACCCGCGCAGCCCGATCGTCAGTCCACCCTTCGCCGCCCCCTTCGGGCACTCAATCACGATTTCCTTATTCTCCCCCGGCAGCAGCGAAACATAGTTGTCGCTGTAATATGCGGGCAGCACCCGGGATTTCCCATCCTCCTCCAGCAGCGTCAGCTTCAATTCAATCGCCGCACTGCTCCCCGCATTTTCCAGCACCACTTTTACGCGCTCCGCCACCCCATCGACCGCAGTGCGCACGGTCGTTTTAATTTGCGCCTCTTTCAATCGATTCAATTTCCGGTAGTCCGCGCTCGCTCCGCCCATCCAATAAAAATTGTCCGATACCAGCTTCGCCGTGGAATCGCGCAGTTCCAATTTCACCAGCGCCACGTTCTCTTTCAAAAAAGGCGCCAGGTCCAGCGTGAAAAATTCTGTGGTCCCGCTCGCCGAATCCTTCCTCTCTTCATGCTCCGCCAGCAACTTGTTCTCCAGCGAATAAACGCGCGCGGTCGCGGTCAGCCCGGTCTTCGTATCCGGCAGCGAATTGGCCACCTCCACGGTGTAATTCGAAGGGTCCAGCTGCACGTGCACCATTTCACTCGCCTTCTTCACCGCGTAGAACGACGCCTGCGTGTCGTAATCCGAGCTCAAAATCTGCCACGTAGAACTCGGCCACGCCGGCTGCGTCATCCACAGCATCCGGCCGGTATTCGGCGCCCACAGATGTGCGTTCATCCCCTCAAACACCGCGCGGTGCTGCACGTAATTGAACATCTGCGCCTTCCGCTCAAAATCCTCGAGGCTCGTCGGCGCTCCAAATTCCTTCTCCATTTCCACCATCAGGGGCGACATGTCCCCGTTCGCGCTCTGGTGCCAGTCGTGATATGCCCAGTTGTCGCTGATTGGCCACAGGTCCTCGCGCGGAATCCACGCCTGCCAGTTCTCCAGCGTCGGAAACGATGGCGTCCCCGTCTCCACCGAAAATCCATGATTCAGCATCGTGAAATACAGCTTCGGCTCCACATATTTATACGGCCCGCTGTTCTGCAGGTTCACCTGGTTCGAAGTCGGCGTGTAATACCGCGTTCCATCCACCGTCCGCGTCATTTCCTCCAGTTCCTGGTTCAGAATCGGCTGCGGCACACCTTCGTTTCGCCCGCACCACACCGCGATCGACGGGTGATTCCGGTAGCGCGAAATCGCGTCCCGCGCATTTTCCAGAAACAGCGCCGGGTCCTCCGGCTCGATGTTGTAATTTTGCGTAGAGGCCCAGAAATCGTTCCACACCAGCAGCCCGTACTCGTCCGCCAGTTCGAAGAAAACTTCTTCCGTGCTCTGCCCAACCCAGTTCCGAATGATGTTCACATTTGCGTCGCGATGCAGCCGGAAAAACGGCTCCAGGCGCTCTCGCGAAACGCGCTTCAGCATGTCGTCCATTCCCCAACTGCCGCCGCGCGCCGCGATTCGCACGCCGTTCACTTTGATCGCCAGGTAAGGCGTCGCTCGCGCATCCTCAAGATGTTTCACCGCCGCCGATTTCTCCGCACCGGGTTCCAGCGAAGCCACCCACGACTTCCAGCTGTCTCTCCACTCTTCTGGAAAAATCGATGGAAACGGATCCGGCGAAGGCACATTCCGGATCCCCGTGTGCGTCACATCCACAATCTGCTCCTGCTTCACCCTCGCCGCCGTCGGCGAAAACTCCACCCGCTGTAAATGGCCGCTGGTGTCCAAAAGGCTCAATTCATATGTGAGCTCACGCACTCCGAAGCGCACCTCTTTGGCATCCGATTTCTTGCCGTCCACTGTCACCCCGAGTTTCAACGTGTACAGTTCCGGCTTTCCATATCCGTTCGGCCACCACAATCGTGGGTGTTGCACTTTCAGTTGCGCAAACTCCGCTGACGTCAAAGTCACAGTATTCTTTCCCGGCGCAAGCGAAATCGTCTTCGTCACACTCACATTGTCAAAAGACGCCGTTAGCGCCCCGCTCACAGTTGTGCTCGTTTCGTTCTCGATCGGCACCGTAATCTCCACATCCGCCCAGCTCGTCTCCGGCAACGGCAGCTTCGTCACAACCTGTGCATCGCCAATCTTCACTCCGCCTGTCGCCCTCACCGTCACCGGCTGCCAGATTCCCGTGTCGCGATCCCGGATCGAGGGAATCCAATCCCAACCTTCCGTGTCCACAAACGTCGGCCCATCCAGGCACATCAACCCGCCATTTTCACCCGGGCCCGCCTTGATGCTCTGCTCATGAGGAATCCCCGGATGCGGCGGCGGCGAAACGCGCACCGCCAGCACATTCACTCCACCGGGCTTGACCGCACTCGTCACGTTAAACACTCCGCGAATGAACGCTCCTTTGATCGCCCCGACCTGCTTCCCGTTCAGCCAGACCGCAGCCGCATAGTTGATTCCATGGAACGTCAGCGTCAACCGTTGTCCCTTCCAATCGGCCGGCGCCGTAAACTCGCTTCGATACCAGTAATCCTGCTTGTTCAAACTTTCCGGAATCGCCAGATTGTTCAGCCCGTAATCGGGATCGGGGTAGACACCCTGATCGATCATCGTCGTCAGCACCGTTCCCGGCACCGTCGCGTCCCACCAGCCTTTTGTCCCAAATCCGTTTTGCGAAATCGCATCGCCGCTTTCCGAAATCTCCGGAGCAGGCCGCAGCTTCCAGCGCCCGGAAATAGTCCACTCATTCGAACTCTTCACTTCAACCCCCGGCTTCGATTCGCTCACCGCTTTTTTCTCCGGCCGCGAAAAGGCCGCCTTCGTCCTCGGCATCGTGTCGGGATCTTGCGGCGCGCGATAACCCGCCTGCGCCTGCGTCTGCACCGGCCACGGCTTCGACCCTTCCTCAAACACGACCGTCGCAAAATTCGATGGCTTCCCGTATATCTCCTTCAATTCCTCTCCGGTCAACGCGTGCCGCAAGACCGTAAACTCGGCAATCTTTCCCGCAAAATGCCGGTTTTCCTGCGCAGGGAACTGAGCAGGCGCAATCACCAGCAACGGGCTGACTCTTCCTCTATCCAGCTTTCCGTTCGCCACCTTGGCGCCGTTCGCATAAATCTGAACTTCCTGCCCCGCAGATGTCGCCGCGACAAATTGCCATTTTCCCGGAGCAAGCCCGGCCGTTCCGGAAAAAGTCGCGTCCGTGCCTCCCCAGTAAAACAATTTCTTTCCGTCCACTCCCAAATACCGCGAGTATTCCTCGCCCGGGTCTCCCACGCCCGCGATCAGCACCGCACCCTTCGGCGCCTCGTCCATCCAGACCCATGCGTACAAACTCCACGGCGAATCGGCGCGCAGCACCGTATCGTTCTTCACCAGATGCTTTTTCAATTCATCGCCACCAGCCCAAAACGTGCCGTTATACGGTCCGTAGTATGGCGGGTCGTTCGTGGGGATTTCGACTTGGCCGCGCGTCCGCCCACCGCAGAAAAGCGCGGCCACAAACAACATCACAATCGCGAACTTAGTTTTCATGGAGATCCGGCCGTTGTGGTCCGCTAGATTTGGTCTGTTCCGTGAAGATAGTTCCACAAGATCGTTCGGTTTGGAAAGCATTTCCGCTACTCATGGAACCAGAATCGCCGTCTATTGTGCAGAGGACTTTACCGGCGCTTGTGCGCGCCCCTTCCATTGCCCGCCACGCCCCAGCCAATACCTCACCGCCGAAATCCAGGTCGCATACGTGTAAAAAGCAGCTGCCACCGGCAACGTCCCGGCCCAGAGCGGCGACATCCGGTAAAACCGCACCGTTGGCAGATACGTAATCGCCATCAACGCCCACGCCGCCAGTCCCAGCCGCCACACCACTGGCCGTGCGCTGAACGAGAAAATCACCGGCAGCAGATACGTCACGATCATTCCCAGCAGCGTCCCCGCCAGCAACAAACCCGAATAGCCAAGTTGCGTGAACGCCGTCCGCGCAATCAAATCCTGAATCTCCGTAAACGATGTGTACGTCCGCAGGCTCACGCTTTTTCGCGTCAGTCCCATCCAGATTCCGCCGCCCGTCCGCTTCACCGCCTGCGCCAGCGTGCAGTCGTCAATCACTTCGCCCCGGATCGCCGCCAGCCCGCCAATCCGCTCCAGTGCCGTTCGTTTCAGCAGCACGCAACCTCCTGCCGCTCCGGCCGTCTTCCATTTCCTGCTCGCAGTCCAGCTCGGCGGATAAAGTTTCAGGAAAAAATAAAGAAACGGCGGAATCAGCAGGCGCTCCGGAAACGACTTCACCTGCGACAGCACCATCAACGAGACCAGATCCAGTTTTTCTCTCTCCGCGCGTTGCACCACCCGGCGCAGAGTGTCCGGCGCATGCTCAATATCCGCATCCGTAAACCAGAAATATTCCGCCCCCTGCGTGTCTGCACTCTCCACGCCCTGCCGCATCGCAAGAAGTTTTCCGGTCCACCCGCTCTCGAGCGCCGCCCCCTGCAAAATCAACACGCGCCCGGCGGCTCCGGCCTGCTCTGCAGCTTCCCGCGCCAGCGCTCCGGTCCTATCTTCGCTGTGGTCGTCCACCACCATCACCCGCAGTTCGCCCGGGTATTTCTGCTTCACCAGCGATTCCACCGTCCGCGCAATGGTCTCTGCTTCGTTGCGAGCGGGAACAATGGTCGCCACGCGCGGCCACTGCGCCAACGATTCCTGCTTTGTAATGTCGTCATCAAACGCAAGGAGCTGCCAGAACGACCCGCGAAAAAAGGTGAGCACAATCCAGATCAGCAGCGACACGATAGCGAGTATAAGGGCCAGTAAACTCACGCCCCATTCTGTCTCAAATCCCACCCTGCCGCCACAAGCGGCCACTCTCTTTCTTGGAGTGCGACAGCGAAGCTGCCGCCTTTACGATCTCAACCCAACCACCCAAATTCCGATTCAGCCGTGCAACCTACGCCAGATCCTCCGCCCGGATCGGCAACCGCCGCAGCGGCTTCCCCGTCGCCGCAAAAATCGCATTGCACACCGCGGGCGCAATCGGCGGAGTTCCCGGCTCTCCAATCCCGCCCGGCCCGTCGTTGCTTTCCACGATGTGCACTTCCACTTGCGGCGTTTCGTTCATCCGCACCACGTCGTAATCGTTGAAGTTGGCTTGCTCCACGCGCCCGTTCGCAATCGTGATCTCGCCCTTCAGCGCCGCCGTCAATCCGTAAATAATTCCGCCTTCAACCTGCGCGCGGATCGTCTCCGGATTCACGTGCCGCCCGCAATCGACCGCCGCCACCACTCGATGCACCTGCACGGTATGCGCCTTGCGGTCAATACTGATCTCCGCCACTTCCGCCACGTAGCTTCCAAACGATTCCACCACGGCAATCCCCCGGTAGCGCCCCGCGGCCAGTGGCTTGCTCCATCCCGCCTTTTCCGCCGCAAGTTCCAGCACGCCGCGCTGCCGCGCATCTTTGCTCAGCAAACCGCGCCGGAATTCAAAAGGATCTTTCCCCGCCGCCTTCGCCAGTTCATCCACGAAACATTCCGCGATGTATCCGTTATGAGAATTTCCCACCGACCGCCAGAACCCCACCGGCACGCCGGGTTCCGTCAGCAGGTACTCCACCAGAAAATTCGGCACGTCATATTTCAGCGTGGCGATGCCTTCCGTCGCCGTATCATCCAGCCCGTTCTTCACCGAGCCGGGGAAAAACCGCGACATGATCGACGGCCCCACAATCCGCGACTTCCATGCCACCGGTGCGCCCTTGTCATCCAGCCCCGCCCACAATTTCACCATCACCGTCGGCCGGTAATAATCGTGTTGCATGTCGTCTTCGCGCGACCACGTCACCTGCACCGGCGCGCCCGCAGCCTTCGAAAGTTCCACCGCCTCAATGATGAAGTCCAGCTCCGCCCGCCGCCCGAATCCTCCGCCGAGATACGTCGTGTGAATGCGCACCTGCTCCGGCTTCAACCCCGTAATCTTCGCGCCGGTCATTTGCGCAAACGTCTGGAACTGCGTCGGCGCATAGATATCGCAGCCATCCGCGCGGACATCAGCAGTGCAGTTCATCGGCTCCATCGTCGCATGTGCCAGAAATGGCACTTCGTACACGGCTTCCACTTTCTTCGCGGTGCCGCCCATCGCCCCGTCCGCGTCGCCGTCTTTGCGCGCAATCACTCCCGTCTGCTCCATCCGCCCCTGATACAGCTTGCGGATCGCCTCGCTCGAATTTTTCGCGTTCGCTCCCTCGTCCCAGGTGATCTGCAGCGCGTTTCGCCCCTCCATCGCCGACCAGGTGTTGTCGGCCACCACGGCCACGCCGGTCGAAACCTGCACCACGCTCTTCACTCCGCGCACCGCCTTTGCCTTCGCTCCATCGAAACTCTTCACCGTGCCGCCGAACACCGGGCACCGTGCCACCGCCGCATGCAGCATCTTTGGCCGCCGCACATCAATCCCAAACTCCGCCGTGCCGTTCACTTTTATCTTGGAATCGATCCGCTTCGTCGCCTTCCCGACGTACTTGTACTCCTTCGCATCCTTCCGCTTCGGACTCGCGGGCACCGGCATCTTCGCCGCCTCTTCCACCAGCGCGCCATATCCGATCCGCCTGCCCGAAGCTGTATTCACCACCCCGCTGTTTTCCGTGTGGCAAGCGCTCGGCTCCACGTTCCACCGCTTCGCTGCCGTTGCGATCAGCATCTCTCGCGCCGCGGCTCCGGCCTTCGCCAGCGGCTCCCACGATCCGCGAATGCTCGTGCTGCCGCCCGTGCCCTGCAATCCGAAAACCGGGTTGAAATATACCGGTGCTGCGGGTGCGAATTCCGTCTTGATCTTTTTCCAATCAAGGTCCAGTTCGTCCGCCAGAATCATTGTCAACGCGGTATTGATTCCCTGGCCCATCTCGGACTTGTCGATCACGAGCGTGGTTGTATCGTCCGGCGCGATCTGCACCCAAGCGTTGATCGCCGCCTCCTTTGGAGGCACGCCCGCCAGCGCCTCGTATTTCCCTGGCAGGTACAGGCCGATCACCAACCCGGCTCCGCCCGCCGCGCTCTTTTTCAAAAATTCCCGCCGGCCCACCATGTCTATCGTTGACATTTCGTCTCCTCTTAAGCTAAATCCTGGGGCTGAATGGGCAGCCGGCGCAAACGCTTTCCCGTCGCCGCAAAAATCGCGTTGCACATCGCGGGAGCCACCACCGGCAATCCGGGCTCGCCGATGCCGGTGGGCTCTTCCTTGCTCATCACCACATGGACTTCCGTTCTCGGCGCCTCGTTCATCCGCGGCATTTGGTAGTCATTGAAGTTCGATTGCTCCACGCGGCCCCCGCTGATCGTGATGGCGTCATACGAAGCAGCGGACAGCCCGTAAATGGCGGCGCTCTCCACTTGCGCGCGGATGCCCTCCGGATTGATGGGCCGCCCGCAATCCACCGCGTAAACCAGCCGCTCCAGCTTCACAGCTCCCTTATTCACGCTGACTTCCGCAACGGCCGCCGTGTAGGAATCAAACGAATAAAATGCCGCGATTCCGCGTCCTTGTCCCTTCGGCAACGGCTTTCCCCAGCCGGCCTTCTCTGCTGCAAGCTGCAGCACGCCCTTCAGCCGCGCTGTGTCCAGCGGCGGTTCCTTCTCCGCGTCGAACAGCGGCATTTTGCGGTCCCCACCAATCAGCTTCAGCCGGAACGCCAGCGGATCCTGCCCGGCGGCAACCGCAAGCTCATCAATGAAACTTTCCACCACGAAGCCGCTGGTCGAATGTTCCACGGAGCGCCACCAGGCGCGCGGCACGCTCGATTCCGCCAGCGTGTACTCGATGCGGATATTCGGCGTCGCATAGGGAATTGTCGAGCCGGTGCCAAATTCGCCCTGCTCGGGTTTCTCCGCGCCGTTCTCTCGCCACTTCGCCGCGATGGACGTGGAAGTCTGAAAATGTTTCCACGCGGCAAGACTTCCGTTCCCATCCAAAGCGCCCTGCATTTTGTGATAAGACGCGGGGCGATAAAAATCGTGCTGCATGTCGTCTTCGCGGGTCCAGAGAACCATTGCCGGCTTCCCCGCGGCCTTGGCCACCTGCGCCGCTTCCATCACGAAATCCGCCTGGTAGCGGCGTCCAAATCCTCCCCCCATCAGCGTCGTATGCACGATCACTTTTTCCGGTGGCAGCTTGGCCGCCTCCGCGATCACGCCCTGCGCCCATTGCGGGGCCTGCGTCGGCACCCACGCTTCCGCCCCGTCAGACCGGATGTGCACCGTGCAGTTCATCGGCTCCATGCAGGCGTGAGCGGCGAAAGGGAATTCGTAAGCGGCTTCGATCTTTTTCGGGCTGGACGCGAGAACCGCATCCGCATCTCCGTCGTTGCGGACGATTTTCCCCGGCTTCGCCGCATTCGCCAGAAACTGTTCGTGAAGCCCCGCGCTCGATTCCCTCGCCGCCGGGCCGAGGTCCCATTTCACTTCCAGAGCCTTGCGGCCTTGCATCGCGGCCCAGGAATTCACCGCCAGCACGGCAATGCCGCCCGTCGTTGAAGCTCCGCGCCCGCTGGTTTCAAACGCAATCACATCGCGCACGCCCGGAACCGCTTTTGCCTTTGTGGCGTCAAAAGAAGCGACCTTGCCTCCAAAAACCGGGCATCGCGCCACAACCGCATACAGCATTCCAGGAACGCGCGAATCAATGCCGAAAATGGCCCTGCCGCTGGCTTTTTCCCGTGCTTCATAACGCCGGGTGTCGTGGCCGACCAGTGTGAAATCGTCGGAATTCTTCAGCGGAACGGTATTGAAGTTCGGAATCGGCAGCTTCGCGGCGGTTTCGACCAGTTCGCCGTACGACAGATAACGTTTCGGATTGCCATGAACCACCTGACCATCAACAGCCTTGCAGGTGTCTGCGCCGACCTCCCATTTCTGCGCCGCCGCCGCAATCAGCATTTCGCGCGCCGCCGCGCCCGCCCGGCGCAGGGGCAACCACGATCCCGCAACGCTGCCGCTGCCTCCCGTGCCAAGATCATAAATCTTGGGATTTGTGGGCGCCTGCTCCACCTTCACGCTCTTCCAATCCACACAAAGTTCTTCGGCAAGGATCATCGGCAGCGCCGTCATGATCCCCTGGCCCATCTCTGATTTGCCAAGTATCAGCGTCACGCGATTGTCTGGAGTGATGCGGACCCACGCGTCGAAGGGACTCGGAGTTTTCTTTTCCTGTTCCGCCGCCTGGCCGGAAAAAGCACGCGCAGACAAACGGAACCCGACGATCAGTGCTGCGCCTCCAGTCACACCAGTCCTTAGGAATTCGCGGCGGGAAAATGCAGAACTCTTTGCCATAGGACACCCCGGAAAGTTTCGCGAACAGTTCGGTGAAAATGGGCTGGCGTGTTGAACTAGGACTTGCCGGCTTGCAGTGAAGCGGCGTGGTGAATAGCTTTGCGGATGCGCTGGTACGTGCCGCAGCGGCAGATGTTCCCGCTCATGGCATCGTCAATATCCGCGTCGGTTGGATTGGGTTTCTTTGCCAGCAGCGCCACCGCGGACATGATCTGCCCGGACTGGCAGTATCCGCACTGCGGCACGTCTTCTTCGATCCAGGCCTTCTGCACCGGGTGCGAAGCATCCGCCGAAAGCCCCTCAATCGTGGTGATTTTCTTTCCGGCCACGCTCGATACCGGCGTGATGCAGGAGCGCGTTGCCTCGCCATTGATGTGCACCGTGCACGCGCCGCAAAGCGCCATCCCGCAGCCGAACTTCGTGCCCGTCATGTTGAGCGTGTCCCGCAGCACCCAGAGGAGCGGCATTTGCGGGTCAACATCAACGGTCGTGGATTTTCCATTTAGCGTGAAAGTTGTGCCCATGTTCTTCTCCCCCCAACTCGTCAAATATCCTACAACACCCCGCCACCATATGGAAATCGCCGAAAATCCGCCAACGGCGCGGGTTTCGATTTTCGAGGCAATCGGTGGAATGCCGCGTTGGTTTGCTTCGAGTTGGCTAATTCTTCCCTGGCTGCTCAGGTCGCAAATTACGACGCATGTAGACTTTCGCGCGAAACATCACCGTTCTGAGTGCAGGGAGGCGCGTGTTCAGCGTGCGAGCGATCTCGGAATAACTCATTCGCTTGTAATAGAGCAACATGAGTGGAACTTTGTATTTTTTTGGTAAGCGAGTTAACTGCTCTCTGACCTGGCGGTGTTTGTCCTTTTGCAGAAGTTGGGAGAGTGGTGAAGGAATCGAACGATCGGGAATACGTTCGAAATTTATTTCCTCCAGAGAAGAACTCTTCTCACGCTTTCTTCGCCGCAGTTTATCAATGCAGTGCCGCCATGCCACCTGCGAGACCCAGGGGCGAAAGGGTAAGCTCTCGTCTTTTTGATGCAAAACCCTGTAAAGCTTCAAGAAGACTTCTGCCGCCGCATCCTCGGCGTCTTCCGGCTGTTGAAAAAACCGCCGGCAGATCGCCAAAACATAGCGATAGTGCGCGGTATAAATTGTGCTCAGAACCTCGGGACAGATGGGTTGGTGCTCGTTCAGGGCTGGGCACAGTGGCGCACCCTCCATGATCATTAAAGCGGATTTTGTTGCCATCACCGCTCCTTTCCCTTGAATTTGGACACACCCATAGTTTCGGGCTCGGACGATGCAGGCCGTCGAGCCCGTCGTTATGTTTGTTCAGCTATCTGTACTAGTTTCCGCCTCGCTCGCGACTTGCCTTGGCCGCACATCGGAACTCCGACGGCGGCGAGCCCTCGAAATCTCTTTGTTGCCCGCGGAAGTGTGCTCCGTCGCGATGGTTTCGCGGCGACGGACAACCAAGAGTGTCAAGTCATCCTCCGGCGGGCACGCATCGGCAAAGTCGAGCACGGCCCCAAGCGTGGAGAAGAGAACCTGGTTTGCAGTCGCCCCGCCCATCGCCTTCGCTGCAGCCGATAACCTTTCCATCTCAAACTCCTCGTCCAGGGAATTCCGGCATTCCGTGAGGCCGTCGGAATAAGCGAGCAACAAATCGTCAGGATTCAAGCAGGCACTCCCTGACTCGTATCTCGATTCTTTCAGTGCGCCCAGCATTGGGCCGCCTTTTTCGAGTCGTTCCACAGATTTGTTGCTCCGCAGAAGCAGCGGAGGCGGCAAGCCGGCATTGCAGTACACGAGTTCACCGCTCTCCTGATCGAGTCGAGCAAAGAACAGCGCCGCGATCGGTGGCTCGTTCTGATCCTGGCAGAGCTCGCGATTAACCGCGGCGACGGCATCAGCTGGAAGTCTGTAAGTTCGTGCACATCGCTGAATTAAGTCCATCAGATGGGCTTGCCAAATTCCCGCCGATAAACCTTTGCCCGCGATGTCACCCACGGTTAGTCCAAGCATGGAATCGAGTTTCATCACCTTGAAAAAATCCCCCGACAGATGGCGCACCGGGAAAATCTCGCCCGCGATTTCGAACTCGCCCCAAACTAATTCACGGGGGGCGCAAAGCCGCCGTTGGATCTGGGCCGCCTCGTAAATGGCCTGTTGCAGCCTTGCATGCTCGCGGCGTACGCTATCGAGCTCATCTTTCAGCAACCGAGCGCTTTCCGTGAGGTCAGTTGCAATAGCGGTTGGCAACTGCTTGCGTGCGTGCCCATCCGCCGCGCGCCTTGCCTCCGGCGCCAGACGTTTCCCAGGCGCCTTTCGCGTCGCGGTCTGCGTTCCGATGCTTGGCGTGATCATGTTCATTTCATCCTACGAATTTATAGCCCACCCCGTGCACGGTCAGAAAAAATCGCGGTTGCTCTGGTACTGGCTCGAGTTTCTGGCGAATCCGAACGATATGAGCATCCACCGTCCGAGTCGTGGGGAAGTTCTCATACCCCCAAACCTCGTCGAGTAGCCGCTCGCGGCTCAGCGTCTCCCCGGAGTGACATAGGAAATGCTTCAGAAGCTCAAATTCCTTACTGGAAAACTCCACCGGGTTACCACCACGCAATACCTGATAGCTGCGCAAATTCACGTCCACATCACCGAAGGTATAGCGGTCCTGCTCTTTCGGGAGTGTCTGTGCCCGCCGTAGCACGGCTTTCACGCGAGCGAGTAATTCCCGGATTGAGAATGGCTTGGTGACGTAATCATCGGCGCCAAGTTCTAGGCCGACAACCTTGTCTACCTCCTGGCCCCGCGCGGTAAGCATGATGATTGGAATCGAGGGGCGTTTGGCCTTGAGCTGTTTACACACGTCCAACCCGCTCATGCGCGGCATCATCACGTCGAGTACGATCAAGTCTGGAGAATCCTTCAGCGCCCGCTCGAGTCCCTCGACACCATCGAGCGCGGTTATCACTTGAAATCCCTCGAACTCGAAGTTATCGCGCAGGCCGGCAACCATGTTCGGCTCGTCCTCGACAATCAGAATCTTCACTGGACTCATTCCATCTCCCTTATGCATGACCGGAGCAGTATTGCCAAGTAACCCTTATGCAGTTGCGCTTCCCGTTTGCGAAGTGGGACCGAACGGCAACGCGATCGTGAATTTGCTGCCTTTCTCGGGTTCACTCTCCACCAGGACATCCCCGCCGTGCGCCCGCGCGATGTGCCGGACGAGGGAGAGGCCCAACCCCGATCCCTTCACGTTGTGGACCAGAGGATCTCCACACCGGTAGAACTTCTCGAAGATTTTTTCCTGCTCGTTGGCCGGGATGCCGATGCCGCTGTCCCGGACTTCCAGGTTGATGGAGCTGTTCGAGCGGTACAGGCTCACGCCGATGAACTTCCGATCCTTGGAATATTTCAATGCATTGTTCACCAGGTTAAGCAGCGATCGAGCGATCGCCTCCCGATCCACTTTTACCGGTGGAATGTCGGGCGAAATGTTCTCCTCGAACGCAAAGCCGTTTTGCTGGATTTGGAACCGATACGACTCCAAGGTTGAATGCACCAGTTCCGCCAGGTTGGTTTCCTGGAACTCGTATTCCTTCCGTCCGGCCTCGATTCGGGAAAAATCCAAGATGTTGTTGATGAGCGCCGTCAGGCGTTCGCTCTCTTCCCGGATAATGCGAAAATATTCCTGGTACTTCTCCTTGTCCTTCAGCCGCCCCAGCTCCAGTGTCTCGGCATAGAGCCGGATCAGAGCCAGCGGCGTCCGCAATTCGTGCGAGACGTTAGCAACAAAATCGGACTTCACCCTCGCGAGTGTCATTTCTCTCGAGACGTTGCGATAGGTCAGCCAAATTCCACCAATCATCATTACGGAGAGTGCGGCGAGAACGATGTGGTTATATAGGGCGAACCTTGACCCGATGTCGGCGACCGTCGTGCCTTGGTATTTGATGGCTACGCTTAAACCGGGGAAAACATATTCAAAATTGCGGTCCGCCTCCGGATTGGCCCCGTCCCAATTTGCGGAGGATACCCAAGGAGTGGAATCCTTCGACGGATGAATCATCATGACCGGTGGATTCTCTTCGTGCTGCAACACATTGCTCCGGCTGGTCAATACATCCTTCATCATCGCAGGCAAAAACGTCTTGCGGAGATAGTCTTCGTCAAACGAGACAAACCCAATCTCCACGCGATCTTTCGGCACGTCGGGCGGGATAAAGTAAGCCAGGTTATAATACGTGCGCTGATTATCGTTCAGTACCCAGTAGCCTTCGAACAGGACCGGCTCTTCTTCCTTCTCCATCAGGTGAACCTTCGCGGCCATCTGAGGGGCCTCAAGGGGAAGCCAAGACTGTGCCGCGTTGATCGCCTCTTGAGCGCGCGGGTAGAAACTCGAATCCCAGTCGCGTCCCGGCTGCGCCTGGCTCACAAACAGATTGCTTTTCTTGTCGTACAGGAACGCGTACGCGAATTCGGGATGTTCCGCCAGTATTTGCTCAAGCTTGGCCTTGATTTTGGCGCGATCCTCGTCGGCGTTAGGAAACTGGTTACGAACAGGCAAGACCATGTCGTTGGCCTTGTGCCAGGTTTTCTTCTCTGCAATCTTCAGCACGTGGGAAAAGTCACGTTGGATGGCGGCTTCGACAGCCTCAGACCGCTGGATGTGCTTCAGGTTCCATGCGCTGAAAGCCATTAGGGCGGCCGCCGGCAGCACAATGGCCAGCTCCAGCGTAAGGAGCGTTCGCGTGCGGTCCGTCAATCGCCATTTCTTGGACATTCTGATCCTCGCCCGGTAGTTCACTCACCTGTATCAGGACAAAGACTATAGAGAACCGCGGAAAGCAATGTGTCAAGCCAACGCAAAGCTTTGTAAAAAGTTGTAAAACGGGCCACTGCAATACTGCCGTTTTGGCACCACCTCCCACTGCGCGGGAGTTCGATCCCGGCCCCCGGCGAAACGGCCCAGCCTCAAAATACGACGTGGCTGCGCGGATTCTCCCGAACTGGTACTATGCCCGCCACGGGAATTCCCGATGCTATGGCCCCCAGCCAGCCAATGATGACGACGGCCTCTCTCGTGGACTCGACCAGAGACCTCCTGCTCGCGCTCTTCCCGCCCGCGGCGCAGAAAAATACTTCCCTGCAACATCTTGCCGACCGAGTCGAGATTTTCACCAGAGCCGGCACCCGCCGCGCCCGCCTCGATGCTCTCGTACACCTCTATTCCTGGCTCCGTGCTCGTGACACCCGCATTCCGTCACTCAATCGCGAACCCCTTTCCCCGGCCCTGGCTTCTTCGGAATGGCGCCGCGAAGGCGTGTGGCTCTCCATCCTTCAATCCTCCGACGCAATTCGCGACCGTTATTACGCAGGAATCGCCTCCATCCTGGACGAAACTGACGGCATCTCCCTCTTCGCCGAATCCGGGATGCCGAGCGACCGCGGCTTGCTTCCGGAAGCCTTCGACCGGCTCTTCAACAATCTGCTTCCCGCGCCGCGTGAGGAAGCGGAGCTTGCCAAGCTCTTTCTTCGCCTTTTCCCTACACAGAAGGAACTCGATCGTTTCTTCAGCCTTCCTCCTGATGTGCTCAACCCCGCCGTTTCCCTTATCGTGCCGGTGGATATCCATGAAGCCTGGGACGCTCCCTTCGCTTCCTTGCTCAACGCTTTCTGCCTCCTCGGCGCTCGCGTCCAGGGCCTCGGCCTTTCCGAAAAGCTTCGCCTTCGCAGCAATCCCTGTCCCGTTCAGCAGTCTCCGTTTTACCGCCTCACGCGCGCCGGAGACGCCCTTGTCGATGCCCTGCGAAAGAAAGACGGCGCCGCTTCCGCGGCACAGGCCTGGAAGGCGGTTATCGGCGAATGCCGCGCCGAACTCGCCGCCATCGTCGCCCATCTCGACGCCCGCGGCGTCAACCTCGACATCGTCTACGCTCTTGACGTCATCGAAAAAAGTCTTGCCCGCATGGAACTTATCTCCGGAACGCTTCTCGCACAGCCCGGGCCTCCCAAGCTGCTGACCGCGCTCCGCCTCACCAAAGATGTCATCCGCGGCGGCCTGAACGACCGCAGTCTCTGGAGCCTCGCTCACAATAGCTTCCGCTTGCTCGCCAGAAAAATCGTCGAGTGGGCCGGCAAGACGGGTGAGCACTATATTTCTTCCAACCGCGAAGAATACGCGCAGATGTGGAAAGCCGCTCTCGGCGGCGGCCTGCTCACCGTTGGCACCGCGGCGATCAAACTGATGGTCACTCACCGCGGCCTTCCGCTCTTCATCGAGGGCTTTCTCGCGGGGCTCAACTATGCCATCAGTTTTGTCCTCATGCAGAATTTCCATCTCGCGCTCGCCACCAAGCAGCCCTCCATGACCGGAGCGACCCTCGCGCGCATCATTCACAATTGCCAGGACACTTCCAAGGTCGACGAACTCATCCGCTACGTCCAGCGCATCTTCCGCACACAGCTCGCTGCTGCGCTCGGCAATATCATCGCCGTCGGCGCCGGCGCGGTCGTTTTCAGCATTCTCTGGAAGCTCGCCGCCGGCGAACCATTTCTCTCCGCCGAGACAGCCGACTATGCCGTCAAGTCCCTCAATCCCCTTCGCAGCGGCACGATTTTGTTTGCCGCTCTCACTGGCGTCATTCTCTGGCTCTCCAGCCTCGCCGGCGGCTGGATCGAAAATTGGGCCATCTACCACCAGTTGCCAAGGGCGATCGCCGAGCACCGCTGGGGCACTGCGCTCAAGCCCGAAACCCTGCTTCGTTTTTCTGATTCCTTCTCCAAAAATATCGCCGGTTGGGGCAGCTCAATCGTCCTCGGCTTCATGCTCGGCATGACCCCGGTCTTCGGACACTTCTTCGGAGTGCCGCTGGACGTCCGCCACGTCACGCTCTCCACTGGAACCATGGCACTCGGAATCGCTTCGCGCGGTCCGGAAATCCTGGGCCGTGGTGCCCTCGTTTGGGCGGGTCTCGGCATCGCCGTCACCTTCGTGCTCAACCTCAGCGTGAGTTTCTACCTCGCCCTGCGCCTCGCCCTCCGCGCCCAGGATGTCTCCCGCCGCGACCACCTTGAAATCCTCCGCAACCTCTGGCGTCAGTTCCGCGCCACTCCTCGCGACTTTTTCTTCCCGCCCCCGCAAAATTCTCCCGCCCAGACACAACCCTCCCACTAATCCGTCCACCGGCGCGAAAAGCCCAGTACAATCCTCATTGTTTGGGAATTACAAAACGCAAACCGAACCGCGATTCATTCAATCAACTACAACGTCGCCGGCTCCATCGCCGGAGGCTCCTTCTCCACGCCCTTCCATCCTACGGGTCGCCCGCTCACCGCTTCTTTCACCGAGCGGAACAACACGATATACATCAACTGCCGGTAATAAAATCTCTGCAGCAACACCGGAATCAGCAGCGTCCAATCCTCGTGGCGCTCCAGCGCGAACGCGATAAAGCAGGTCAGCACGTCGATCAGCAGGAATCCCAGGAAAAACACCACCGAATGCTGCACGTCCGCCGTCGTCCACAACTGCGGTATCTGCGTGATGTGCAGCCCCGCCAGCCCCCAAAGCACCAGGCTCCCGAAAAACAGCAGGTCCAGCACCGGCGAGACCAGCGGCAGTAAAATCTGAAACACAAAAATATTTGGCAGCGCCACCCAGCCCAGCGTCCCGTACTTCGGCCGGAACAACGTGTCGCTGTGCTTCCAGAACGATTGCAGCGTTCCAAACGTCCACCGGAACCTCTGCCGGATCAACTGCCCCGGAGTCTCCGGCGCTTCCGTCCACGCAATCGCCTCCTCATCGTAAGTAACTCGCCAACCAAGCCGCCGGATCGCAATCGTCAGGTCCGCGTCTTCCGCCACTGTGTCCGCTGTGATTCCTCCAACCGCCTCAATCGCTTCTCTCCGCCAGGCGCCCAGCGCTCCCGGCACCACGGTGATGCAATTCAGCAGATCAAACGCGCGCTTCTCCATGTTCTGGCTGGTAATGTATTCCAGCGCCTGCCAGCGCGTCAGCCAGCGCGAACGGTTGCCCACCTTCACGTTTCCCGCCACTGCGCCCACTTTCGGATCCGAAAAATGCCGCAGCAGTTTGCGGATCGCATCCGTCTCGATTTCCGTATCCGCGTCGATGGTTACCACGAACGCCGTGTTTGCGTGCGAGAGCGCGTTGTTCAGCGCCGCGGCCTTGCCCTGGTTCGCCTGGTGAATAATCTGCACGCTGCCATTCTTGCCAAAATTGCTCTGCAGGAGCTCCAGCGTCCGATCCGACGATCCGTCGTCCACCACAATCACATGGATTTCGCTTAAATCCGAATGCAGCACGGATTGCACTGTCTGCACAATCACGCTCTCTTCGTTGTACGCGGGGATGAGCACCGTCACTCCCGGCGGGGGTTCCCCCAGTTTCGCGCTGTCCGGCCGCAGTTTCTCGATGATCGCAAGTATCCCGATGATCACCGCCCGCCCGCTAACCAGCACGATGCCCAGTATGAATACCGTCGCGATGGCAAACCGCAGCCATTGAAATATGCTGAAGATAAACCCGTCTGCCTGCGCCGCCAGCCGTTCGCGGAAAGTCAGCGGCAGCATCAGGTCCGCTCGTGCCTTCCGCAACAGATCCGCTATCGACACAAACTGATAACCTTTTGCCCTCAACTCGTCGATGATCAGCGGCAGCGCGGCAACCGTTTGCGTGCGCTCCCCGCCTCCGTCGTGCAGCAGCACAACGTTTCCGTTTTTGGCCTGCCGCACCACGTCGTCCGCAATTTCCTGTGCCGAGCGTTGATGCTTGCCTTCCGTCATTCTCCAGTCGTCCGGATCGATCCTCTGGCCCACGATGATGTAGCCCAATTCCTGCGGATACGGAAGTTGCGCCACCTCCTCGGCATACTCGGGCTGGTGATCGATTCCGTACGGGGGACGGAAAAAGAGGGATTTCACCCCCAGCGTGCTCTCGATCAGCCGCTGCGTCAGGTTCAGTTCCCACTTCAGTTGCGTTCGCGAAATTTCATCGAACTGCGGGTGCGTCCACGTGTGGTTCCCGATCTCGTGGCCCTCGTTGTATTCCCGCTTCAATAGGTCGGGCGCGCGGTTCGCCTGGTCCCCGATCACAAAAAATATTCCGGGCACCTTTTTTTCTTTCAGGATATCCAGAATTTTCGGCGTCCATCTCCGGTCCGGCCCGTCGTCGAACGACAACACAATCTTGTTCTTCGCCCCGCCAATCTGGTCAATGTCGTACGAAAGCGGATACGCCTCATATTTTTCGTTGGTAATCAGCGCTGTTGCCGGATCGTACGTAATGCTGCGGTGCCCCTGTTTCGGAACGTCCGCGATGTGCCAGATGTCTCCGTCGCCCTCCAGAATCAGGTCCGGCCCCGGTGGCAGGTCCGTCAGCTTTGAGCGAACCACGTCATCCGGGTGCGCGGTATCCCAAACTGGCCACAGCGAAGAGTCCGATGACCCCAGCCTCCAGAGGGCCGTGCCCTGCACCCCCAGCCGCTCGCTCGCCCGCAACTCGTTGTACGCCGTCACCGCGTCCAGCATCCACACCTGGTGCGTGTGATTCTGCTCGTCGGAATACGAATAATGCGGATTCAGCGAAGCCGCATCAAACTCCACTTCGCTTTCCGATTCGTATGCGTGCAGCAGCGCTTCCTGGATGCTGAACTCCTCCGCGTGCGGCGTTTCCCTCTTCGACGTTTCCGTCCAGTCGTACGAATAGTTCGCGATGCCCACAACGATCTTCTGCGCCGGCACCACTTCCAGCACCTGCCGCAGGTTCTCCACGAACCAGTCCTGCGCCGCGATCGGCCCCGGCGGCGACGTCAGCCAGTGCTGGTCGTAATTCATCAGAATGATCGCGTCGGTCTCTTTGCCGAAAAATTCGTAGTTGTACGAGTCGTCGCGCGCCGGCAGGGCAATCATCAGCTTCAGCCCCACGGCATGCATCGCGGGTGCAAACTGCCCGATAAACTTCTGGAAATTCTTCTGGCTCGCATCGGGAACTTCCTCGAAATCCACCACGATGCCCGCCTGCTTTGCCGCCACCGCATATTGGGTCACGTCTGAAATCAGCCGGCTCCGCGCCGCGGGGTTCGCCAGCAACTCCACCAGTTCTTTCACACGCCATACCGTGCCGTCGTAATTGTTCAGCAGGCCCATCATCGGAATTTCCACGGGAGGGTTCAGGGAGCGCATCCACTGGTGCAGCTTGTCCTGCTGCAGCCGTGAAATCGCCTCCGCTGGCGACGCCTGCACCGTCTGGTTCCGCTCGTAATCCACCACCGTGATCGCGCCATCCGGCGTCACCGCGTGCAATTGCTCCGGCATCAGCAGGTCGATGTCTTTGTAGTGTTTTTTCAGCGAGGCCAGGCTGTTGGCATCCCAGCTCACAAAAAACGCCGAGCGCAGCGGGTCATATTTGGCGGGAACCTGGCCGATATTTGCCACGCGCTTGTGGCGTCCCTCGCGCAGCACCACCGGCTTCAAAAGTTTTTTCTTCACCGAATGGTAGATGGGCCGCGTGTCGGGCAGCAGGGCCGCCGGCAATTCCACGCTCCCCGCGACCGTCAGGAAGAAATAAACCAGCAGCAGCGTCAGCAGCCCACCGCTGATTTCCAGGATGCGGCGCGTGCGCCGCCAGCGGACTTTCTCCGCGTCGTAAAAGATCGGTTTTCGTTCTTTCATGAACCGTGGCTGCCTTCAGGCGCGGGTGGGGTCGCCCTTCAGGTCAGGGCACTCCGTTGAGTGGAACAAAATCCTCCTTATTGTAAGATGCAAAGCACGAATGAAGCGAATTTTCTCGAGCCCCATCTGGCCTCTCGTTACCGGCGCCGTCCTGCGCCTCTTTTTTATATTAAGGTTTCCCGCCAGCGCCGGCGACACCGTCATTTACGACCAGCTCGCCACCAACTGGCTGAATCACGCTAAATTCGCAATGGACATTGGCGGGCAGCCCGTCTCCGTGGACATCCGCATGCCCGCGTATCCCGCGTTTCTCGCCATCGTCTACGCACTCACGGGACACACGGGCGAAGCCGCCCGCCGCGCCGTCCTTCTCGCGCAGGCCTTCGTGGATTTATCCACCTGCGTGCTGATCGGCGCGCTCGCCGCGCTCCTCGCTCTTCTCTGCACGGAAAAATCCAACGCTCGCCGCGCATTTCTCATCGGCCTTTGGCTCGCCGCCGTTTGTCCCTTCACCGCCAACTACACCGCCGTTCCCCTGACCGAAATCTGGGCCATTTTTCTTACCGCGCTCGCCAGTCTGTTTCTCGTAGCCGTCACCGCCAGCGCCGCCGGTGTCTCCTCCCTGGGGCAGTGGTCCGTAGCCGGCCGCAACTATTGGCTGGCCACTGCGCTTGCTGGTTTTGTCGTCGGCCTCGGCACTCTCTTCCGGCCTGAGGCGCCGCTCCTTCTTGTAACCGCGTTCCTCGTTCTGGCCGTCGTTCTTCTGCGCCGCGGAGAATTCAAGCGCCTGCTCCTGACGATCGCCTTGATGGGTTTCGCCGCTGCCTTGCCCCTCGTCCCCTGGACTATTCGCAACGCCCGAACCCTTCACGAGTTTCAACCGCTCACTCCCAAGGACACTACCCTTCCAGGCGAACTCGATCCCAAAGGCTTCATGGCATGGGAACGCACCTGGCTCTACCGCGTCCGCGATTGTTACCTCGTTCCCTGGAAATTGAACGGGGAGGAAATCCACGTCAGCGATATTCCAGACGCGGCCTTCGACACCCCCGACGAGCGCGCTCGTGTCGCCACCGTCCTCGAGGCGTACAACGAGGATCTCAACCTTACCCCGGAGGAAGATGCCGTCTTTGCGCAACTCGCCCGCGAACGCACCGCCCGCCACCCTCTGCGCACATATTTCACGATTCCCCTGCGCCGCGCCGCCCGCATCTGGTTTACCCCGCGCATCGAACTGCTTCCAGTCTCCGGCAACGTCTTCCCGCTAATGTATATGAGGCAGGAAGACCCGGTGGACCAGCGCGTCACCATTCTCCTTTTCTTCCTGAATATCCTCTATGTAGCGCTCGCTTTGTGGGGCGCGTTTCGCCTCCGCTGCTCCCCCGCCGCTCGCGCTCTCCTCTGTCTCCTCTTCCTCTATGTCCTGCTCCGCACCGCCTTCCTCGCCACCCTCGAAACCCCCGAACCCCGCTACGTTCTGGTCTGCTTTCCCGCCCTCATCGCCCTCGCTGCCCAGCGCTTCCTCCCCCGTACCCCCTCCGACACCTAACCATCAACAGGTACTCTGTTGCTCCAGCCCAATCCTGTGCGAAGATGGGGGCGACAAGCGCCCAGCCCCCGGCGCCTGCTACCCTCGGTTGTTCCCGACGTAGCCCAGACCCAGACGCTTTGGTGCTTTTCCATTACAGATGGCGGGAGTTAAACTCCTCGCCTGGCTTTGCAGTTAGCTGAATCACTTCGCGTGGGGTGCATGATGAGCGAACAATGGAAAAAATGGGAAGGCCAGTCGATTGAAGGCAAATTTGTTCTGGGTCAATGCCTTGCAAGCACCGAATTCAACGCTATATTTCTGACACAACTTCCGGATCCGCCGGGCCAGGAAGCGGTCCTTAAGCTGGTTGCCGCCGGCTCGCCCGCTGCTGAAGTGCAGCTCGGCCTCTGGAAGCGCGCCGCTCATCTCACTCATCCCAACCTGATGACGATTTTTGACGCAGGCCGCTGCCGTCTGGAAGATGTGCCTTTCATTTATGCGGTCATGGAATTCGCCGAGGAAAACCTCGGCGAAATTTTGCCGCAGCGTGCCCTCACCGCGGAAGAAGTGCGCGACGTCCTCGACCCCACCCTCGACGTCCTCGTCTACCTTCACGGCAAAGGCCTGGTCCACGGCCACCTTAAGCCCTCGAACATTCTCGCCACCCACGACCGCCTGAAACTTTCGAGCGACTCCATCTTTCCCATCGGTGAAAAGCGCCAGCTTCTCCGCGGCCGCGACCTCTACGACGCCCCCGAAATGCAATCCTCGATGGTCTCCGCCAAGGAAGACGTTTGGTCGCTGGGAGTCACACTCGTCGAAGCCTTGACGCAAAATCCCCCGGCCTTTTCGTCGGAGCAATCGGCGGATCCATCGGTCCCTCGCGAGCTCCCCGATCTCTTTCTCGTGATTGCAAAGCATGCGCTTCGCCGCGATCCCAACCACCGTTGGAGCCTTGCCGAAATCGCCGCGCGCCTGAATCCAGCTCCCCTGGCCGCCGCCGCGGTTACTTCGTCTTCGCCAGCCTCGCCGGTTGCGCCAACGTCGCCGATATCGCCAACAGCGAATGTCTCCCCGTTGACCGTCCCTCTTTCGAGCGAACCGGCTGTGCCTCTTGCGAAAATGCCCGCCACTATGGAAACTCCGATGCGCCGCATCTCGCGGCCAGTGAAGCGCGGCAATCTATCCCTCTTTGATTACCTTGTTCCCGTGCTCCTCGGCGCTGCCGTGTTCGCTGGGCTAGTCTACGCCATCCCGAGGCTCCTTAATTCTCGCAGCCAGCCTTCTTCCGCCTCCGCTTCGGTAACCAGCGAAAAGCCTGCTGCCACAAAGCCCGTTGAATCCCACGAACTCCAACCGGCCACAACCCCCGCGGCAAAAGCACCAGAGAAAATCGCCAGCAGCGAGCCGCCGGATAGGCTGAAACGGCCCGCTGAAACCTCTTCGCCCACGCCGGCCCCTGCGGTTTTGCGAGCGGATCCATCACCCGCTCCGCGCGCGAAGACTGCCGGTGAAGTTGTCGGCCGCGGCGAAGTCTTGAACGAAGTCTTGCCGAAACCGCCGCAAAAAGCGCTCTCCACCATTCACGGCACCTTCCATGTCATCGTAAAAGTGCAGGTGGACGCGGCTGGGAATGTAGTCAATTCGGAACTCAATTCCCCAGGTCCCAGCCGGTATTTTGCCGGCCTCGCCGAAAAGGCCGCCCGCCAGTGGCAATTCTCGGGAGCCGAAGCCGCCGGCCATGGGATTCCCAGCGCATGGCTCATCCGCTTCGAATTCACTTCCTCCGGCATCCACGCCAGTGCGCGACAGTCCACGCCGTGAGACCACGAAATTCGACTAAATTAAGTATTTCGTCTGATCCAGAAACTTCGCCACAGTCCCGTGTGGCCCGACCGCCCAACCGGCCCCACCGGGAAAGGGAAACGCATAAGCATTGAAGTTCACTCTGCCAATCGAATTCCAGTGCAAGCCATCCACACTCGTCTCCGCACCCGTGGGCCCCACCGCGACATATCCGCCATTATATTTTCCCACCGCCGATCGATAACCTCCGGGCGGTTGCGTCGCAAGTTCCCAGCTCTTCCCGCCATCCCTGGATACCGCCGCATTCTTGTATGCCCGCCCCGGATCCTGATAATCCCCGCCGACCGCGACGATGGTCCTCTCATCACAGAAAATCGAAAAAATTCCCGATGATGCATTGCCGCTGACGATGGGCGTCTCCGCCACCGCCCACGTCCTGCCGAGATCATGCGAGGCAAAAAATCGCGCTGCCGGGCCACCCGTTCCAAAGTAAATATCCTTCCCATCCAGGCAAAGCGAAGAATTGCTGGCTGCGAAGGCGCCTTCTTTCGGCAAAGCCGCGGGCATGTTCTCGCGCGGTAGTTCCGTCCAATGCTCGCCGTCCAGGTTCGTCAGGATCACAAATTTCCCGTCCACCGGATCGCTTAACGCCGCGCAGTGCTTCTCGTCGTCGCAGATCAAGGCATCCAGGAAAAATCCTTTTTGCCCGCCCCGGTATTGGAGTTTCCAGCTCTTCCCGCCATCCGTGGTTTTGTAGATTCGCGATTGGGAACCTTCGCCGCTGGACATCGCATAAGCCGTATTCGCGTTGAACGCTTGCACTCCGCGAAAATCCAGCGACTCCGCCTCAGGAATGTGCAGCCGCTGCCAGGTCTTCCCGGAATCTGTGGAGCGCACCACCGCGCCCTGCGAACCGCTCGCCCAGATGGTCTCCGTCTCCGCCGCTGATGATTCGGCTACCACGCAGACGCCGCGCAGATTCGAATCCACGCCGCTTTCCTGCATCGCCCACCATGGCCCGGCAGGAATGAGTGCAGCCAGTAGAAGGAGAATATTTCGCATGCGGGAATTCTAGCAGTCCGACGAAGATTCAGGGGAGGCACGGCTTTCCAGCGACTGTAGCGAAAATCCAATGGGGGTCAGGATGTTGTGGAACGACTTCTACTTCTTGCCTTGCGTGATCGAGTTCGTGGACAGCAGTGTCCGCGCTTCGGGATGCTTCGATGACCAGTCTTCCGGCGGAAACGCCACTCGCCAGAAACTGGGCCGCGCAGTGGAAAACTCCAGTCCCACTTCCGCTTTCCCAGCTCGCACAGGCCCAAGGAACGCTACATGGCACTCCTGTTCTTCCTTCGTGAGATTATGCTGCAGTTGCACTTTGCTGCCGCTGGTGACGCGCGCCTGCATCAACACCAGCGCGCCATGCGCATTAATCGCCAGAGTGGCCGTTTCTTCCTCAAATTTCTTGCCCTGCGCGTCACTTCCGCAAATTCGTATGGGGACTTGCATCAAAACCCGCTGGCTGCGGCGGCGTGGCCCTGGATGTACTGGAGTGTTCGGCGACTGACCCATAATTCCCCTTCCACTCGACTATACCGCGCTGCCCCGGAAAGTCGAGAGGCATGCCGCCCGCGCGTATGCAAAAAGACTACTCGGCCCAAAGGAAGTATTACTTTTAGAACTTTGATTAGACGAAATGTTTTTTGGGGCTGCTCCGGCCTCCGGCTTCGTTCTTCGATTCCTCGGGCCGCAGAACCCGTGCCACGAATCACGAATTAAGAGCGCTGCTCGATCGGCGCGTAACTCCGCGTGTCGTGACCAAGATAAATTTGCCGCGGCCGCGCGATTTTCTGCTCCGGATCCAGCAGCAGTTCTTCCCACTGCGAAATCCACCCGGACATCCGCGGAATCGCGAACAGTACCGGGAACATCGTCGTCGGAAAGCCCATCGACTGGTAAATCAGCCCGGTGTAGAAATCCACGTTGGGATACAGCTTCCGCTTCACGAAATATTCGTCTTCGAGAGCAATGCGCTCACACTCCAGCGCGATCTCCAGCAGCGGGTTTTTCCCCATCAGGTCAAACACTTCATACGCCACGCGCTTGATGATTCGCGCGCGCGGGTCGTAATTCTTGTAAACGCGGTGCCCGAAGCCCATCAGCTTTGTCTCTCCGGCCTTCACGCGCTTTATAAAGTCCGGCACCTTCTGCACTGAGCCGATTTCGTGCAGCATGCGCACCACTTCCTCGTTGGCCCCGCCATGCAGCGGCCCGTAAAGCGCCGCAATCGCCGCCGCCGTCGCGGAATAAGGATCAACGTGCGAGCTGCCGACGCCGCGCACTGTATTCGTCGAGCAGTTCTGCTCGTGGTCCGCGTGCAGGATAAACAGGATGTCCAGGGCGCGCTCCAGTGTCGGGTTCGGCCGGTACCGCGTCTCGCTGGTGCGGAACAGCATATTCAGGAAATTCCCCGGATAACTCAGGTCGTTGTCCGGATAAACGTACGGCATGCCCAACGTGTGCCGGTAAGAGAAGGCCGCGATCGTGGGCATCTTCCCCACTAGCCGGTACGTCTGCTTCCGGCGCGATTCCTCGTTAAAAATATCTTTTGCATCGTTGTAAAAAGTTGAAAGCGCCGCAATCGTCGAAATCACCATGCCCATCGGGTGCGCGTCGTAGTGAAACCCATCGAGGAATTTCTTGATGCTTTCATGGATGAACGTGTGGTGCGTCACGTTGTACTGCCAATCCTTCAATTGAGCCGCCGTCGGCAGCTCGCCGCGCAAAATCAGATACGCCGTTTCGAGATACGTGGATTTTTCCGCCAGCTCCTCGATCGGATAGCCCCGGTAGCGCAGGATCCCCTTGTCCCCGTCGATAAAAGTGATGCGGCTGATGCACGATGCTGTGTTGTTGAACGCCGGATCGTAGCTGATCAGCCCGAAATCCTCGGGATGCACCTTGATTTGGCGAAGATCCATCGCCCGGATCGTCTCGTGCGTAATCGGAAGTTCATAGGATTTACCGGTGCGGTTGTCGGTGATGGTTACCGTGTCGCGGCGGGTCGCGCCGGTCTCGGAGGATTTTGGTTGCGTTGTGGGAAGAGCCGAGTCCATACGAATAACCTCGCCGAAAGCGGCGAAGCTTCCGCCGCAATGCCTATCACTTTACACCAAAGCAGGAAACCGGGGAAATGGCGTGCCACGGCGCAAGCTGGCCCGTGGGAACGCAGCCGGGGCACGCGAAGAAGGCGCAACGGATTGAAGCGAAAGGGAATAGTCAGCGGCAGATGGATTAAGGAATAGCCTCTTGACAATAGTCGTTATAACGAGTATTATCATCCCGCAAGTCAAGGAGGCTGGCTATGATTCAGATTCGCAAAAGCGATACCCGCGGGCACGCCGACCACGGTTGGTTGGATTCCCGCTTCACCTTTTCCTTCGCGGAATACTTCGACCCGAAACACGTGGAGTTCCGCACCCTGCGCGTGATGAACGACGACCGCATCGCCGGCGGCGGCGGTTTTCCCACCCACCCGCACCGCGATATGGAAATCGTCACCTATGTGCTCGACGGCGAACTGGCGCACAAGGACAGCATGGGCAACGGTTCGGTGATCAAGCCCGGCGATGTGCAGTACATGAGCGCCGGCACGGGCGTTGCGCACAGCGAGTTCAACGCGTCCGACAAGGTTCCCGTCCACATGTACCAGATCTGGATGTTTCCCGACAAAACGGGACACATTCCGGCGTACGACCAGAAGCATTTCAGCGCTGCGGAAAAGCAAGGAAAGCTGCGACTGGTGGTTTCACCCGACGGCCGTGACGGCTCCGTGAAGATTCGCCAGGGCAACGAACTCTACGCCACCGTGCTCGCCCCTGGCGAAACCGTAAAGCATGCGTTGCAGCCAGAGCGCCACGCCTACGTGCAGGTGGCGCGCGGCAGCGTAACTCTCAACGGCAGCAAACTCGCCACCGGCGACGGCGCGGCCATCTCGCAAGAAAAGGCCCTCGAACTAACCGGCATCGAGGATGCGGAAGTCCTGCTGTTCGATCTGGCGTGAGTGAGGGAAGTAATCAGTAATCGGTAATCAGTCATCAGAAAGAGCAAAGCAAGAAGGGCGGGAGCGATCCCGCTCTTCTTGCTTTTCTGAATATGTTTTCGCCGTGTTTCTGCGCGACGCTTTGCGTTGACTCTTCGTCTTCAGCTTATAGCTTAAGGCTTATGGCTATCAGCTGTTGGCTGTTGGCTTTTTCATTCACGCCGCTTTCTGTTTGGAAAACGTGGGAGCGGAGGCGAGTAGGCCGAGGACGATGGCGGCTCCGAGGACGAGCAACGAAGAAAGCAAAGTGTCGGGCTTCATGGTCATGAGGTAAACGATGCCGAGGGCGAGCATGGCGCGGACGCGAATGAGCGTGGGCAGTCCCGGCGCGCGGAGAAGCGCCATAGCGTTTGCCGGCAGTTCGGCACTGCCAGGGGGCAGGGCGCCGCGAATTGCCTTCACACGCGGCAGGATGAACATGAACCCGATCACGAGCGCGAGAAAGATGGCGATCAGCGAGGCGGACATCCACCCGTTTTTCATCGCGCCGGAAACCTGCGCAAGGTAGCCGCCGCTGAAGATCAGCACCAGCAGGCCAGGGCCGGAAACCGGCAGCGACGTGCGATAGACACGCAGCCACGCGCGGACTTGGTCCGTGGTGACGGCGCCGCGAAGGAACGCGGAGACGATCCACTCCAGCCCGTAGCCGATGAACAGCATGACCAATCCGACGAAATGAAAAAACAGTGCGAAGGTGTAGTTGCTCATAGGCTTTTCAGTCTACCCAACTCCAGTACTTGTCATTCCGAGGGCGGTTTTTGCGCGAGGAATCTGCTTTTTCTTCCCTTCGTCGCCAAAGCAGGTTTCTCGTTCTGCTCGAAATGACACCAATCATAAACTCTCCGCCGCGCATTATCCCCGTGCGCGATGGAATTCCCTCATGAAATGGGTGAGCGCTTCGACGGCATCGAGGCCGACCGCGTTGTAAAGCGAGATGCGCATCCCCCCGACCGAGCGGTGCCCGGGCGTGCCGACAAGATTCGCGGCCGCGGCCTGCTTGCCAAACTCCTTCTCCAAATTCTCGTCACCAATCTGGTTAGAACCGCCGCCCACGCGAAACACCACATTCATCAGCGAGCGCGAAGATTTCTCCACCGGGCAGCTGTAAAACCCGCCGCTCGCTTCGATGGTGTCGTAGAGCAGCTTGGCCTTCGCTTCATTCCGCTTCTGGATTCCGGGAAGGCCGCCTTCGCCGGCGATCCATTCTGTGACCAGCCCAAGCGTGTAAACGGCGAACGTCGGCGGCGTGTGATACAGAGACTTCTCCTTGATGTGGGTGCGGTATTGCAGCGTGGTGGGCAGATTCTTGTCGGCGCGCTCGGCCAGATCCTTGCGCACGATCACCAGCGTGACGCCGCTGGGCCCCAGATTTTTCTGCGCGCCGGCGAAAATCAGCCCGAATTTGGAGACGTCCACCGGGCGCGAAGCGATGTCCGAAGACATGTCCGCCACCAGCGGCGCGGAGGAGGCGGGGAGCGCGTGATACTGCGTGCCCTCGATGGTGTTGTTGGTGCAGATATGGGTATAGGAAGCGTCGGCCGAAAGCTTGATCTCGTCGGCGCGGGGCACCCGGGTGAATTTCGCGGCTTCGGTGGAAGCGGCGATGTTATGCCCCGATCCATTTGTAAAAGGGCCCTTCTTTAATTCGGAGATTGCCTTCGCCGTCCACGCGCCAGTGTGCAGCACGTCCACCGGTTTCCCCGCCAGCGCCAGGTTCATCGGCGCCATGGTGAACTGCATGCTCCCGCCGCCCTGCACGAAAATCACCGCGTAGTCGTCGGGGATCGCCAGCAGCTTGCGCAGGTTCTGCTCGGCGGCGTTGTTGATGGCCTCAAATTCGGGCGAGCGGTGGGAAAGCTCCATTACGGACATGCCGGTGCCGCGGTAATCCAGCAGCTCTTCGCGGATGCGCTCCAGCACGGGCAGCGGCAAGGCGGCGGGTCCGGCATTGAAATTGAAAGCGCGCTTAGCAGCGCGGGGGGTTGCAGTGGTGCTCACGGTAGGGGAACCTCTCGATGCGAATTTGCGGCGCGTCCGAAGCGGGAAGGGCCGGGAAGCAGGCCGCTCCATAGAATAGCAGAAGAGGGGAGTGGTGACCCTTCGAGGCTCAGGGCAAGCCCTTCGGCTGCGCTCAGGGCAGGCGGCATGACAGAGGGTCGGAATTGGGGAGAGCGCATCATCGGGGGACGTTCCAACTGATTTTATGGTAGGGCTGATTGGCTCGGTCGGCTTCAGCCTGAAGCTTTTGCTTGACGGCGATCTCGCGCTGAGCGCGAAGGATGTTTTGCGTGAGGAAGCAGAAGACGCCGGCTTTCTTCAGGGAGATGCGATCTTCGGCGAGGAGGTGGAAGATCTTGGCGAGGGCGCGGTGGACGTCTTCGGGAGAGGCGAGGGTGCCGGCTGCTTCGGCGAGTTCGGGGGCGATGATGGGATCGGGTTCGGGCTTGGGTTGGTGGGAGAAGCAGAAGGGCGTGCCGGAGAGGGCGAGCATGCGGCAGCGATGGCCTCGTCCTGTGGTGAAGGTGCAGCGAGGGGGAATTGTGGTGTCGGGCTCAGATTTCATTTTGGAACTCCTAGGGGGTGTACCCCCCGTGTTTGATGGATCGATGTGAAAAGAAAAGGGATAGCGAGCCGAGGTGTGGAGTGGTGTGAATCGAAGGGAGTTAGGGCAGGCTGACAGCCTACAGTTGACAGTTCACAGGTCGGAAAGAGGAAAGATAACGCTGAGGCGCCGAGTACGCGGAGGTTGGCTGAGGAAGAGATGGGAGGAAGCCCTTCGGTCGGACTCAGGAGAAGCCCTTCGGAGAGGCTCAGGGTAAACAGGAGGGGTCGGAGGGTGGGGAGTCGATAGCTCACACTCTATCATAGCACAGGAATAGTAACATTGTAAATAGTTAATTATGTGGTACTGCGTTCGAACGGCTGCCTGTTCGAAATGGCGGTGTCGGACGAGGCAGGTAGACAGTAACCAGCGATCCGTAATCAGCAAACGAAGAGACGGAGCAACCCAAGACCCGGGTACCAAAAACCGGAACCCAGGGCACCCTCCGCGTGGTTTTGATTTGTGAGTATGAAAGAGTCGACTCGTTCGAACGATTGGCGCGATTCAGAGGGAACCGAATATAACCCGGGCCACCCGCCCCCTGAGTCCGTCCGAAGGGCCACGCCGATTGGCGGGCTAGCCGCCGTAGCTTTCCACCGCCTTTTTTGGAGATTGGTTTTGAAGGGACCATTTGACTCTAACTAGTTTAACGACAATGATATCCAAGCATGGCTGGAGGTCGAGGAGAAAATCCTTGACAAGAAAGTATCATATGATACCTTAATCCAGTGAAACAAGTTTATTGGTATTTATTGATACCTCGAGGTGGTACTTGGGTGAACTGGATGAACGGAACTCATCACACCGTTCTGTGATGGAGAGGATTTGCCGCCATTGCAAAGCAGCCTGTACCACGCTGATAACTCGCACGGCCGAGAACGACATCGCTCTTGCGTCGTTAACGAAGGCCATGGTCTTAGATGCACTCCATTTCCACGTTCAGGCGCGGCGACGGATATTCGAGGAAAGGATGGACAACGCCGACATCGTTTACGTGGTCACCAGCTGCGATGTGTGCGGGGTCGAACTCTATGTCAAGGTGAAGCTGTTGAGCAGAGGAGGGGCCGAAAAAATGTTGGTAATATCCGCCCATCCCCCACGGAGGTGGTAAGTGAAAAACGAAATCTGTCCGGTTTGCGCAAAGGGGCGACTGATTGAAAAGCGCGGTCTGTACGAGACGAATTTCGTAGACCGCGGTGGCGTCAAACGAACCATGTTCGTAAAGGACTTACTGTGGGAGGAATGTGATTCCTGCGGTGAAGCAATTCTCGACGATGCCGCTACCAGGGCGATCGAGACCGCCCGGCGAGATGCAGTAGGGTTGCTATCTGCCGTTGAAATTCGCGAACTGAGATTAAGCCTGGGCAAGACTCAGCTACAAATGTCTGACTTACTAGGTATCGGCGCGAAAACTTACTGTCGATGGGAATCTGGCGCATATATCCAGTCCATCGCGTTCGATAACTATCTACGCCTCGTTCGCCGTTCTCCCCAGGCGATTAGATATCTCGAGGACCTCGCAAACGGTTGTTCGATCAATGAGCGATCTATTGAGGAAGTTGAGACGACATTCCCTAGCCTCAAGCAAACTCAAGTTCTCGAGGAGTCTGCAGGCTTATTCACTGCCCTAATGGAAAACGGAGCGCTCCTTTCATGCCTCGAAGGCTAGAGATAGAAAACAGGAATACGAATATGTTTGTAACAACGTTTTATTCCTACAAGGGAGGCGTTGGCAGAACATCTGCCTTGGTAAACACTGCATATCGCCTAGCGCGCCGAGGCAAGCGAGTTTTTGTGCTGGACTTCGACCTCGAAGCTCCTGGCCTCGACGCATATGGGCTTTGCAATACTGAGGAACCCCGCCCTGGGCTAGTGGAATATTTATCGGCTTTCATGGAAACGGGCACTGTGCCTCAGTTGCATGAATACGTTTTGGAAAGCACTCTACCCGGGATTGCAGAAAAACTCTGCCTAATGTCCGCTGGTAAGAAAGATGACGCCTATCGGGCTGCGCTAAGTCAATTAGATTGGAAGGTGCTATATAGGCAAAAAAAGGGGTATTTTCTGATGGAAAACTTGAAAGCCGCGATCCAGGAAGCTTTCAAGCCGGACTATCTATTGGTTGATTCGCGGACTGGCCTCACAGACATTTCAGGAATCTGTACACTTCAACTTCCAAATCTGGTCGTGCTCCTGTTCAGCCTGAATCAGCAAAATATCAATGGTATCAGCCCAATTTTGCGAGCGATAAAAAGCAACAAAATTAACCGCAATATCGCAACCCTGTTGGTCGCTTCCCCCGTTCCCGACATGCCTCAGTGGGTCGAAGCTCGAAGAGAACGCTTTGAATATGCGCGGAAAACCATGGGATCTGCAGCCGAAGTTGTTTTGCCTTATGATCCGTTCCTTGCGTTCAAGGAATCTATCATCGACGGTTTCGAAGGGCACCAAAGCAATTCATACCTGGGAAAAGCTTACGACAGCCTCGTTGAGAAGATTATCTCTGCAAACGCAACTGATGTCTTAACACTCCTCAAGGCCGCTATCGCTTACAAAAATGAGGGAAATCATGACCTAGCGGCCCTTAAATTCAGAGAGGTTATCGAAATCCGGCCAGATAGTCCGGAAGCTTGGCTCGAGTTCGGGAAATTTGAAAAGATTCAAAGGAAGTTCAAAGAGGCCTGCGAATACTTCGAGAAGGCACATTTACTTGCCCCTCGAGATTGCGAAACCTTGGCCCAGTTGGCCACCACTTTTGTATATACGGATAAACTGAAATGCGAAGAATATTTTAGAAAGTTTTTGTCCTTAGAGAATGACGCGCAACACATTCTGCGCGTATCCGAAATTGTACGGATTGGATTACCCGAATTAGCACTGGAAGGTTTCATGAAAAGTACGTCCTTAGATCCAGCAAATCCAAGCACGTTCATAGCACTTGGGCAGACCAGAATGCGGTTGAAGCACTATCGCGAGGCCGCGGATGCCTACCGACACGCTCTAGAAATGTCGCCGAATAGTCTCGTCAATATGTTCAACCTTGGGACCGCTTTAGCTCGTGTGGGAGACGAACGTGCCAACAGCTACTTTGCCAAAGCCATCGATATTTGGGAGCAGACTGATAATTCAGGGGCTAACAGGGCTTCCCTCGCTAATCAGTGTGAAGCGATGAGCCACGCCTACTCCGCTCTTGGAAGATTTGATACGGCAGTCAAACTCCTGGAGAACGCCCTTGCCGTCAGTCAGGAACTGGAAGACTCACGGATTTTCTCATCTCTACACTATGATTATGTTTCTCAAAAGCGATTTGTCTTGGATATTCAGAAACTTCTCGACACCGCAAGAAGACGCGCTGGAACTACCCCTGGCTCGAGTTTGACACAATAGCCGGGCGCCCCGGGTTCGATTTGATACCCGGGCGGGTGGCCCGAATTTCTGCCTCCCGAGTATGACGGTCGACGATCGAACGGATGGGCACCCGCGAAGAGAAAAGCGGGAAGAGTCGTTCATGCCGGTTGAAATCACCGGTGGGTGGCTTAGGGCGGAGAAAGGGATTGGGGGAAGAATTGTTTTGGGGGGTGGTTTGTGCCGGGGCCCTTCGATTCTCAGGATGAACCCTTCGGTCAGACTCAGGGTGAACCCTTCGATTCCGCTCAGGACAAGCTGAAGCCCCGGCCTCCTAAGGAGCGGAGAAGAGCGGGCAGGGCGAGCCCAGCCCCTACAAGGAGTGAGAAAGAGCGAACCCACCCGCGGAAAGCCAGTAGTCAATAGTTGACCCGTTCGGCAAGCTCAGGGCAGGCAGTCGACAGTTGGGGAGAGAAAAGAGCCGGAGAAGAGGAGGACCCCACGTGCAGGAGCGGCACGTAGGGCATCGGCCTGGTTCTACAAAACTGTCCGGAAGAGGATAGCAAGGGACATCCAAAACCTTCACTATTAGGTGAGGTCCCAACAATGTATGTGCTAGCGACATCCGTCGCTTTCGTACTCGGGCTGTCCGTCTTGGCGGTCTGCGTAGCGGCAATCGCACTACTTCCGCTTAAACGTTCCAGCCATTAAATCGGTGTACTCTGCCTGTGCCCACGTTGGCTGAATCTGCGGAGAAGCCGCGAGTCATCCGTTTGGTCTCGGCGAGGCGTGCGCCGTCAGCCGCAAAGAGAAAAGCGGGAAGCGTCGTTCATGCCGGTTGAAATCACCGATGCGTGGTTTAGGGTGGAGAAAGGGATTGGGGGAAGAATTGTTTGCGGTTGGTTTGCGCCGGGGTTGAAACTTGCCTCAGGCAGGCAGGCAGGCAGGCCCCGGCCTCCTAAGGAGCGGAGAAGAAGACTGTAACTATTGACAATATACGGGACGGAATCGTCTAGGCAGTCTTCGTGAAACCGGGCAAACCGCCCCGAGGAGTCTCCACCATGAAGTACTTCGCGTTTTTGCTTGTTTCGTCTCTTTCTGGTGTTTCTTTGTTCGCCCAGTCGGGCGCTCCAGCTTGGTCGCCCTCTAAGGACATCGGCGTATTCGTCTTCGGGAAAAACAACCAGACCCCAGATCAACAATTAAAGGACGAGTCCGAGTGTTACGGAGCCGCCAGGCAACAGTCCGGAATTGACCCGAAAGCCCCGGCAGCTGCGGGGAAGACCGCCGAACAAAAACAAGCCGAACAAAAAGCTGCTGCGGCTAACGCCGACACCCCGAGCGGTGGCCGCGTCAAAGGCGCAGCGCGGGGTGCTGCTGGCGGCGCTGCGATTGGCGCGATCGCGGGGGACGCTGGCAAAGGTGCGGGCGCCGGGGCGGTTGCCGGAACTATGCGTGGTGGGATGAAGCAGCGGGAAGCCAGTGCCGCGGCCAAGAAAGAAGCAGCCGGAAAGGTTGCCACCGAGCAAAAAGCCGAGGAGGAGCGCTCCAAGCTCGCCCACGCGGAAGGCCTCGATACCTTCCAGCGCGCCTTCGCCGCGTGCATGGACGCTCGCAACTACTCCGTGAAATAGCAACTGCTGCTAATTCGTTGGGCCACGCAGTTTCATGGCTGGCCAACGCTTTGCAAACGGCGCAAAGGGTAGGCCAAGCCTGGCAGAGCTTACTTGGGCATCACTTCGCGGGCGAGCTTGCTCATTACTACTTCGCGGAGATCGTTGCGTTTCCTGCCGGCTTCGAGCATGGCGTCGCGCGAACCGTAATGCTTGGCGACGATGGTTGCGGCTTTGGCGTCGAGGGCATCCAACGCGGCATAGTTCGGATACAGCGTCCCGACGGCAACGTCCCAGTCGCCCGGATTATCCCTGGTGTCGTTCAACCAGAATTTGTAGTCGCTGATCAGACCCTCTTTCTTCAACGATTCAAAGACCGGCTTCACGTGCTCGCGAACATCCTTCCAGAAGGCTTCTCCCTGACCCGGCTTGATGTGGTAGTAGTTGACGCGCCAGACCGGTCCGACATCAAAGTTCGGATTCTGCGCATAGCTGGGCAAGGCCGACAGCAACATGACAACAAAGAGCGTGGCCCATAGAACTTTTCTCATGGCTTCTCCTCAGTTTTCCGATGGATGGATTTGGCCCGGGGCCGACGTGGAATAGTTGGCGAGAGTTTATAACTGGGCTTTGGACGCGTCAATGGATTTGGGTTTGGAGAAGAAGAAAGCGACCCTTCGCGGCTCAGGAAGAGGCAAGGGCGAATTCGACGCGGCGGCGGATGGGGTCGATGCGCTCGGCACGGACGCGGATGCGGTCGCCTAGTTTCCAGGTGAGCTGCAGAGTGGATTTGCGGCGGACGGAGCGGCGGCCGCGGCCGGAGTCGCCGCCAGAAACGGCGACGATGGCGTGGTCGCGTTCGCGATAGACGCAGCGGGCGTCGGCGGCTTCCTCGATGGCGGTGATGGGGAGCAGGCCTTCGACGAAAACCTCGAAGAGCTCGACGAAGCAGCCGTATTTTTGTACGGAGATGATGAGCGCATCGTACTCGTCGCCGAGATGCTGCTCCATGAACTGCGCGGTTTTCCAACTGATGAGTTCGCGCTCGGCTCCGGCGGCGCGGCGCTCGGTTTCGGAAGTTTCCGCGGCGATTTCTTCGAGATGCTTGAGCGAATAAACGACGGCTTCGGTGCCGACGGCGGGCTTGACGTGCGTTGGCGCGTGGGCATTGGGATTTGCGAGCGCCCATTTGAGGATGCGATGGACGATTAGATCGGGATAGCGGCGAATGGGCGAAGTGAAGTGAGTGTATTCGTCGAAGCCGAGAGCGAAGTGGCCGAGGGGTTCGGCGGAGTAGCGCGCCTGCTTGAGGGAGCGGAGCATGAGGTAAGAAAGAATGCGCTCTTCGGGCTTGCCGGAGAGTTTCTGGACGAGGCGCTGGTAGTGTTGCGGCGTGAGGCTGATGTCAGAGGCAGGAAGAACGGCGCGCATCTGGCGCTCGCGTCCGTGGCCGCGCGTGTCGGGGCGGCCGCCTTTCGCAGGTGAGGGAACTTTGCCGTGGCGGACGGCGACTTCGCGCTGGTGAAGATCTTCGACGCCGAGAGAGTAGCCGAAGGCGCGGGCAAGCTCTTCGAACTCGAGAACTTTGCGGGCGTCGGGTTTTTCGTGGACGCGATGCAGCGCTGGCAGGCCGCGCCCGGTTAAATAGTGCGCGACGGCGCGATTTGCGGCGAGCATGAATTCCTCGATCAGGCGATGGGCGATGTTGCGTTCGCTGCGGCCGATGTTGGTCATCTGCTGCTCGTCGTCGAATTCGATGACCGGTTCGGGAAGATCGAAATCGATGGAGCCGTTTTCGGCACGGCGGGCGTTGAGGAGAAGCGCGAGTCCCTTCATGGCGCGGAAGTGATTACTGAGCTGGGCGTAGCGCGCGGACATTTCCGGATCGCCTTCGAGGACCTTGTTGACGTTGGTGTAGGTCATGCGCTCGGCGGAGCGGATGACGCCCGGAGTCATCGAGGAGTCGAGCATGCGGCCGAAGGAATCGAACTGCATGATGGCGCTAAGGACGAGGCGGTCTTCGCGGGGCTTGAGGGAGCACATGCCGTTGGAGAGAGCTTCGGGAAGCATGGGGACGGCGCGATCAAGGAAGTAGACGGAGTTGCCGCGGAGGCGGGCTTCGCGGTCGAGGGGAGATTCGGGCGTGACGTAGTGCGAGACGTCGGCGATGTGGACTTGGAGGAGCCAACCACCGCCTTCGCGGCGTTCGACGTAGACGGCGTCGTCGAAGTCGCGGGCGGTTTCGCCGTCGATGGTGACAATGGGGAGGCTGCGAAAATCTTCGCGGCCGGATAGTTCGGATTCGGAGACGGGGCGGGCAAGACGCTCGGCTTCCCGGGAAACTTCGCCGGGAAACGTGTGTGGCAGGTGGTGCTTGCGGATGATGATTTCGGTGTCTACGCCGAGATCGCCGGGGCGGCCAAGAATTTCGATGACGCGCCCGATGGGCGAGGCGCCTTCGCGTGCGTAGCGGATGAGTTCGGCGTTAACGACTGCGCCATCGAGTTTCGGAATGTGCGGGAGGCGCAGGCGCTTGCCGGAGCGTTCTTTTTCGCCAGGGAGCAGCTGTTCGCGGAGAGCGGGAGAAAGTTCCTCGCCGGCGGGAAGGTCGATTTCGTGCTGGACGCGGGGATCGTAGGGGACGACGACGCAACCGCGCGAGGTGTAACGGAAAAGGCCGACGACGGAAGGATGCGCGCGCGAGACGACGCGGAGGATGCGGCCTTCGGCACGGCGGGCCCCGGGCGCGCCGCTAAGGCGGGTAATTTTGGCGATGACGTGATCGCCGTGCATCGCGTCTTCGACGAAGTCGCGGGGAATGAAGAGATCGCCGTCGAGATTGGGGATGGCGACATCGGGAACGACGAAACCGTAGCCATCCTGATGGAGGACGAGGCGGCCTTTGATTTCGTCGCGGGAAAAGGCTTTGTGTTGCGGGAAATTGTCGGCGGTCGGCTGGGAAGTGGGGCGGGGCTTTGAGGAAGGCTGTTGCGGGCGGGGAGTTTGGCGAAGAAGGAAGCGGCCGTTGGAAGGTTCTTCGACGAGGCCGCGCTTCTTCAGCTTGGCGAGCATCTGGAGGAGGGCGCGGCGGCTGGACTTCCGGACTTGAAGAGAGCGAGAGAGGTCTTCGAGGGAGATGGGGCCGTTTTTAAGTTGTAGAAAACGCAAGATGTTATCAGGGCTGAGCTGCGACTGACGCGACATGCAATGACCCCTTTCCGGGGAGCGAGGGAACGCGTATAGATTCTAGTCATTTTTCTGAAAATCGATGTAACTTTTTTCACGTTTCGGGAGTTTCATAGGCAAGCCAACACACGACCGATTAGCCGCCCTCCGTCAGGCTAATCGGATTCCCCGAAAGGGGAATAACAGGGAGGCGAGAAGACCTGGCTCGCCTCCTTTCTTTTTTTCCAGAACAATTTGGAAGAGTGGATCATCCAACACGAGATTGGTGTGGATTCATACGTTGAGATCCTTCGCCCATCCTCGTCGGATGGGCTCAGGATGACAAGGCGGGGTGGAGCGGCAGGTGGAGAACGGTGAGAGTCGATTTAGTTGTGTTAGGGGCGTAAAGAAATCTGCCGCACCTACGGCGCTCGTCTAACTTCCTTTCTAGGACCCAGCGCTTACGCGCTGGGCTAACTTCTGTCGCGCCTCCGGCGCTTGGCCTATGGAGGGCTCGGTTCATTGCATGGTTCATTGATTGTCAGCCGGTTGGTTTTCGGATATGGTGCGGGATTCGGGAAGTGCGGAGAGAACACGTGAAGCGAAAAATTTTGTTGCCGGGTCTGTTGGCGTTGATGGCGGCGCTGTTGGGTGCGAGAGATTTGCGGGCGCAGGGGTCGCCGGAGAATTCGAGCCGGGAGTTGCAGATCTGGACCGGTGGCGGGCACGGGATTAATGGGAGCACGTCGGACACGGGCGTTTGGAACCTGGGATTGCGCTACGGAATGATTCTGACCAGCCCGCATGGACCGGGGTTTTTGAAGGGGCAACTGGAGTATGCATTTGACGTGGTGCCGGCCTGGGTGCTGACGCAGAAGACAAATACGGCGTACGGCGGGGGAGTGAATCCGTTTGCGTTCAAGTGGATTCTGTCGCAACCGAAGAAAGTGAAGCCGTTTTTTGAGATTGAGGGCGGGACACTGTTCACGAATACGAAGGTGCCGGAAAACACGTCGCAGATTAACTTCACATCGAGCGCCGCGCTGGGGATGCACATTCTGGGAGAGAAGCACAGTTGGAGCGCGGAAGTGCGCTACATGCACATTTCCAATGCGGGGATGACGACGCCGAATCCGGGGATCAATACGATTCAGGTGCGGATCGGGTGGGGGATGTTTCGGAAGTGAGCTGGTGACCGGTGAATGGTGACTGGTGAAGAGCTGCCCGATTGTCAGCTGGTTGCTGAGGTTCGCATCGTAAAAGCGGAAGCTGCGCTTCCGCACTCAAAAGAGGAGCGGCCCGCCCGCCGCGACGTGCGGGCACTACATATCTAGGCGGCGGAGGTAAGGCGCGCCAGGAGCAGGCGGAAGAATTTGTCGGGGTCGACTTCGACGGCGACCTTGGCGTTGGGTTTGAACTCGGGCTCGGGGGATTCGGCGGTGGGCAGGCCGGTTTCGAGCGGCGGAGAGCGGCGAACCGGGCCGTGGGCGTAGCCGAGAGATTGTCCCGCGGTGAGTTCGCCGGTGGTTTCAATTTCCACGAAAAAATCTTTCAGGGTAACTACGGACGGATCGACGAGCTGCGCGACGGTGAGAGGGTCGTGCATGGCGAACCCATTGGCATTGCCCGTCTTGTTTAAGCGGTCGAGATTGGCGCGCAGGATTTTGCCGGCGGCCTGGCTAACGGGATTTTGCGCGGCTTCGAGGGCGCGGACCTGTTCTTCGCGGATGATGACTTTGCGGGTGACGTCGAGGCCGACCATGGTGAGCGGGATGCCGGAATCGAAGACGATGCGCGCGGCCTCGGGGTCCACGTAGAAATTAAATTCGGCGGCGGGAGTGATGTTGCCGCCACTGAGCGAGCCACCCATGACGACGATGGACTTGATGAGCGGGGCGATGGTGGAGTCGGACTTGAGGACGGTGGCTACGTTGGTGAGCGGGCCGACGGCGACGATGGAAATTTCGCCGGGATTGGCGCGGACGATTCGGCGAATAAGTTCGGCGGCGGTTTCGGAGACGGGCTTCAGCTTCGGTTCGGGGAAATCCACGCCGCCGAGGCCGTTGTTGCCGTGGGCGTATTTGGCGGTGACGAGGCGGCGGACGAGAGGAGTGGCGGCGCCGGCAGCGACGGGGATGTCTGTGCGGCCGGCGATTTCGACGAGGCGGAGGGCGTTGGGGAGGGTGAGGGAGAGCGGGACGTTGCCGCAGACTGGCGTGACGGCTTCGACTTTGAGTTCAGGGGAACGGAGTGCGAGAAAGATGGCGATTGCGTCGTCCACGCCTGGGTCGGTGTCGAGGATGATGCGGCGGGGTTTGGAGGGAGAAGCGGTTGAGAATTCATTGTGGGCCGCGAAAAGAGAAGCGGGTATGGATGGGAGAGCGCCGGCGGCGAGGGTTACGGCGGAAGCTCGGAGAAAGTCTCGGCGGTTACTGGCGAAATTGTTAGAGCGCATAGGAATCCTTGGATGAAGAATGAATGAGCGTTAGACGTTAGCGCAGAAAGAACGGTGGTGCAATTGCTGGCGCGAGGGCTAGTGGGTCAGTTTCCGATTAGCGTTTATCAGGACGTAACGTAGACTGAGGAACAAAAGGGGCTACTGGAGTGGTCTAGTAACTTGGGCAACCTTGAGTTTCCGACGTCTGGTTTTGATGTACCACGCCACTGCCCCAATTCCAAACAGCACGAGAGGGAGAGGACCGAGATTCTCCATACCCAGTTCTCGAAATTCAGTTAGCGCATTCTTGCTTGGGTTGAGCGGGTCATAGTACACGACCACCTGTTTCCCAATTTCGAGTTTATCTATTCGGGGGCTTTCCCACCCCGTGAACGCCTTTCCGTTTACTGAGAAGACATACCCGTAGCGATTATGATTTGATGGTTCGTGAACAGTAATGATTCCCTGTGTTGTCTGCTCACGGCTGGCTACTCTTCGATCCACAATCCACTCATGGACACAAAAGATTGCGCCGATTGTCCACGGGAGAACCACAAATAGGAACCACCACGATGGATTTGCCCAAGTCCTTCTTGCACGCTGCTCTGTGTCGTCGAAGAGTTGACCTGGCATCGCCATATCTCAATTTCTATCACAAATTCGTGCTAACTCCCGATCGCGTAATCGGAAACTGACCCACCACCCGTGGACAGTAAGTCGGGCGCATTTAAGGATTGTGAGGATCGCTTACGTTGAGGTCCTTCGCCTGCCTGCGGCGGGCAGGCCCATTTCCGGTAAACAGCACCGGAGTCCAGAAAACGGACCTTATCGGATGGGCTCCCTCCTGCGGCGGGCGGGCAGAATGACAATGTTCGGTCTGGGCGGCGAGGTTGAGTGCGTAAAAGCGGGAGCTTTGCTCCCGCACTCAAAAAAAGGCGATGCGGGGCCACCTGAAGGTGGCCGCTACAAAGGCCGAGTATTTGCGGGACAAATTAGGTGAAGTTGCGGGGCGGAATGGGGAGAGATTGATTGACAGAGAGGCGGGAGAACTCTAGAGTGGCGGCTCACTTGGAGTGAAGGAGAGCGGATTGATCGAGCGAATTTTCAGGTTGCAGGAAAATCAGACGACGTTGCGACGGGAGATGCTGGGCGGGCTGACTACGTTTATCACGATGGCGTACATCATCGTGGTGAATCCGCAGATATTGTCGCAAGCGGGGATGCCGGCGGAGGGCGTGGTGTTCGCGACGTGCCTGGCGGCGGCGGTCGCGACGCTGGTGATGGGGCTGTATGCGAATTATCCGATTGCACTGGCGCCGGGGATGTCGTTGAACGCGTATTTCACGTACACGGTGTGCATCGGGATGCATGTGCCGTGGGCGACGGCATTGGGCGCGGTGTTTTTTTCGGGCGTCCTGTTTGTGCTGCTGACAGTGACGCGGGTGCGGGAACAGATCGTGAACGGGATTCCGCTGGGATTGAAGCATGCGACGGCGGGCGGAATCGGGATGTTCATCGCGTTCGTGGGTTTGCGGAGCGCGAAACTGGTGGTGGCGAATCCGGCGACGTTTGTGAGTTTGGGAAACTTCGCAGACCCTTCGGTGCAAGCGGCTTGCCTGGGGATTTTGCTGACGCTGGCGCTGATGGTGCGGCGGGTGAACGGAGCGATTCTGCTGGGAATTCTGGGGACGGCGGTGTTTGGGATTTTTCGCGGGTTGGCGCACTTGCCGGAACACTGGGTGGCGCTGCCGCATCCTTCATCCACGTTCCTGAAGATGGATTTGCGCGGGGCGCTGCATCTGGGGCTGGTGGAGATTATTTTTATTTTTCTGTTTGTGGATTTGTTCGACAACGTGGGGACGATGGTGGGCGTGTGCGAGCAGGGCGGCTTCGTGAAGGATGGAAAGATTCCGCGCGTGGGACGGATGCTGCTGGCGGACGGCGTTGGGACAATTTTCGGCGCGATCACCGGAACTTCGACGGTGACGAGCTACATTGAGAGCGCAGCGGGCGTGGCGGCGGGGGCGCGGACGGGATTGAGCAACGTGATGGTGGCGGCGCTGTTCCTGGCGGCGATGTTTCTTTCGCCCGTGGCGGCGGCGATTCCGGCGTTTGCAACCGCCCCGGCGCTGGTGCTGGTGGGGGCGCTGATGACGGAGTCGATTGCGCAGGTGGAGTGGAAGGATTTTACGGAGGCGTTTCCGGCGTTTGTGACGCTGGTGGCTACGCCGCTGACGTTCAGCATTGCGACGGGGTTGAGTTTGGGAGTGATTTCCTATACGGCGGCGAAATTGGCGGCGGGGAAGTGGAGAGAGGTGAGCGTGTTGCTGTGGATTTTGACGGGGTTGTTTGTGACCAGGTATGCGGTGCTGGCGGCGGAGTAGGAGAGGTGACTGGTGAGTAGTGACTAGTGACTGGTGGATGGCGCTACGAATTTGAGTGAGAGGCAAGACGCGTGGGTTGAGGTCCTTCGCGCATCCTTGTCGGATGCGCTCAGGATGACAAGCTTTTGAAGACGCGCGGGTGTTCTTGAATAGTTGAGTTGGTCGGGGCCGCCACGGTGGCTACAGGATTTCTTGCCACTAGTCACCAGTCACTTGCTACTGGCGTCGACTACGCAGCGGAAGCCGATGGTGGCGGCGCGGTCGCGGCTGGGGGCCATGAGGAGGAGTTTTTGGTGCTCGTCGAGGCGGTAGGTTTGCGGGAAATACCAGACGGAGCCTAACGGTTGGTAGGAGGCGGCGCCGCGGATAATGGCGGCGCGGGTGTGTTCGTCGCGGAATTCGTCGGTCCATTGCGAAACATTTCCGATCAGGTCGAGGAGGCCGAAGGGGCTGGCGCCTTGGGGGTGTGCGTCAACGTTCGCGAGCGGTGCGTGTAAGTGGCCGCGATCGGCGGCGGGAACGTTGGCGGCGTTCCAATCGTTGCCCCACGGGTAGAGGCGCGCGTCGGCGGATTGCGCGGCATATTGCCATTCCCATTCGTGTGGGAGGCGCTTGCCGGCCCAGGCGGAGTAGGCGCGGGCGTCTTCGAGAGAGACCCAGGTGACGGGCTTCGCGTCCCAGCCGGCGGGGAAATTGCCGCCCGACCAGTCGCGCAGGAAATTGTGATCGTCGGCGGGCTGGTAGTGGGTGGCGTCGAGAAATTGCTTGAACTGGGCGTTGGTGACAGGCGTGCGGTCGATGTAATACGCGCGGAGATGCAGGCGATGGAGATGAGAGCGGCGAGGGGAATTTTCCCAGGGATATTGCACGTCCACGCCGGGATCGTTGCCGCCTTCGATTTCGATGCCGCGGACGGAAAAATCAAAATCGCCTTCGGGAATTTTCAGCATGCCTGGAGGGGCGCTTGCTGCGGGTTTGGTGGGCGGAATTTCGACGATGATTTGCGGAACCGCGGACCAGGTGCGGGGATATTCGCGGAGGGATTTTTTGGAGCGGTCGGCCATGAAGGGAAGAATTTCGCGCAGCGGCGGGGCAGAGGCGTCTTCGCTGGTGGCGAGGATGGCGCCGAAGCCGAGGCCTTCCATCGAAAAGCTGAGCGTCGCTTCCTGGGTGTTGGTGCGCGGCTGGAGCTCGACGCCGTGCCAGAGATCGTAGTAGTGGAGGCCGGGGCTGTAAGGGACGCGGAGTTGCTGGCCGTCGAGATCGAATTCGTTGCGGTTGACGATGGTCCAGAGCGTGCGCTGGGGCAGAGGAAATTTGCTGGCGAAGACGCCGGATTGCAGCGTGGGGGCGTGCGGTTGCCACTGGGGGCTGACGAGATTTGCGGCGAAGGCGCGTTCGATGCGGGTGAAGCGGAGAACGGCTTCGGCATCGCGAGGATTCATGGGATACCAGAAGCCCCAGAGATTTTCGAGCATGGCGTAGCCGCTGCCGTTGAAGAAGGCGTGCTGCAGGCTGTCAGTTTTGTCGCGCGTGAAGCGGTCGGTGACGTTGATCATGTGGCGGGGTTCGAGCCAGCGCGTTTTGCTGACCATCGGAGTGAACGGGTAAGCGACGTCTTCCCAGGTAACCCAGTCGTTCCAGCCGAGGGTGCTCCAGGCAATAGATTCGTCGCGGATTTCGAATTGCGGCTCGAAGGCGAGGCGGTGCCCGGCGGCGATGGAGGCGCTGCGGAAATCGGCGGGGACGCTTTCGAGCGTGTCGAAGTTGATGCCGTCGGCGCCGATTTCTTTGAGGAGTTGGGTGAGCGCGGTCCAGGGGGGTGCCGATTCTTCGCGCGTGCCGGAATCCCACGCGAGGATGGGGAAAAGAACTTTGACGTTGTGGCGATGAAAATCGTCGACGAGTTTCTTGAGGGCGGGGAGGCCTCCGGGAAGATCGCGGAGGAGATCGAACTGGTTGCGGTCGTCGACGCCGATGTTGGGATAGACGTGCCAGAGGAGGACGGCGTCGATGGGGCCGAGGCGGCGTTCGGTTTCGGCGAGGAACTTTTCGGGGGTGTAGCGGCGGGATTCGGGATCGTAGATGGAGCGGTCCCAGACGAGGAGTTGGACTTGGGAGAAGGTGCGCTGGGTCCAGGCGAGATCGGGATTGGTGTAGTCGGATTCGTCGAGGCGGAGTTGGGTGCGGCGTTCTTTCCGCCAGGATTGCAGGCCGGCGAGCCAGGAGGGATCGGAAGGATCGGCGGGGCCGGCGAAGAAAACTTCGGAGGGCGAAGGTGGAATGGTGAGGGTCATGGTGCCGTTGGGAGCGACGAGGGCGTGGCGGGCCTTCCATTCGTCGGAATGGAGGGAGACGGCGCAGGTGAGGAGGAGGATTGCGAAAAAAGTTGCCGGCCAGAAACGCGAGGGACGAGGGACGAAGCGCATAGGAGAGAAGAATACGCGAAGAGGGAGAAGAATTCAGCGTGGAGTTGGAGATGTCCAAGGAGAATTTTGAGGAGGGACTTAAGTTGAGGTTCTTCGCGCATCCTCGTCGGATGCGCTCTGAATGACAGCGCCTGGTATCCGGGTGGCGGAGGAGCCAACTTGATTGACAAAGGGATCGTCAGGGGAAAAGAGATGGTGCCCGAAAGAGGACTCGAACCTCCACGACCGTGAGGCCACTAGCTCCTGAAGCTAGCGCGTCTGCCAGTTCCGCCATTCGGGCACAGGTGAAAACGATACAGGCAGGTCTTATTTTGGGGTCGGGAACGGCGTTTGTCAACGAAAGGGGAGTCACCAGTCGGGGGGTGCTCAAGGGGACCCGGGCGACTAGCATTCTAAGACCAGAGTGTTATACTCCGCCTGAAAAGCTCTGCCTACGGTTCAGGGTAGGCACCGCAGACATGTTCCGATGGAGGTTGCAATGGATGCCATGGGAGCGGCGTTTTCGGGGCCAATGACGTATCTGCTGATAGTCTGGGGAGTCGTGACCGCCATCTTTCTTTTGTTGATCGCGTGGCGCAGCGTGCTCTCCAGCCATGAAGACGATCAAATCTTTATCGACGCAGCCCAAGAACATATGGCCAGGGAGCAGCGCGAGTTGATCAAGAAGATCGAGTCGCTCTCTCGGCCAGTGATCATGAGCGGGATCACCTCCGGCGTGCTGCTGCTGGTGATTGCCGGGTTGTTTGTGTACCACGGCCTGAAGAACTTTTAGCCGCAGGCGTGGCGACGCGGAGCCGCAGGGGGCTCAGGGCTTTGGAGGTGTAGCCGCAGGAGGTTGTGTTGCCGGGGCGGCTGCCTGCGAGGACTGCACCAGAGAAGTATGATTGTGTACGATCAGCCAGTTATCGTTGCGCTTTTCGAAGACCAGCGTGGTATGTCCGAAGGCTGATGACGGAACTCCATCCACCACTGCCGTAAATTCCCACTGATAAGAAGCCCAGGCCACGTTGTTGGAAGGCGCCATGCGAATGAGGGTGTTGCTGCGGTCGAGCCGCACCTGCTGCGCGCGGGCGCGCTGTGACTGGTAACTGGCGAGATAGTTGGGCCAACCGACGACAGGCGGCGCCCACATGCCGTTCACGACGTCAACGTCGTCAGCGTAGTGGGAATGGAGCTTTTCGATGTCGCCGAGCTGCCAGGCGCCGAGCATTTCGCCGATGGCGTTGTCGATGCGCTGCTCGTCGGGAAGCATGACGGCGGTGGCGGGATTCGGTGTGGTGTTGTCCTTTTTCTTTTTCTTTTGCGCGGAGGCGGTGGAAGCCAGCGTCAGGCTGAGAAGCAGGAAGAGAGAGAAGCAAAGGGCGCGGTTTGCGGCGATGCGGAAGATTGAAGGCTGTTTCCAGAGTTTCATGCTCGATTTACTCCCCAAGTTTCAGGCGCGCTTCGGTTCCTGATGGAAGAAGCGGCGCGGTGATGACCGTTGTGCTGGACAGTAGAGAGCATAGCGCAGCGCGGAGGGCGGCGCGGCGGAATGTGCCCAGTTGGTTTACCGGCGGTGATCGAGCCGGGGTTCTCGCAATTGATCTCGATTGCCACCGCCCCCGCGCACTGTCCTCCTGAGGCTACCTAACGAGGGTAGCCGAAGGATCTCAACTGTCGGAATTTTGCACGATTTATACGTTGAGGTCCTTCGGGCCGCATACTTCGCGGCCCTCAGGATGACAAGTTTCTTAATTTTGAGAATGAACAAAAAGGCGCGCGGTTGAATAAGTGCGATTCCAAAAATGCACATGGACAAAAACACTCGTTGTAAAAGCGAACTGTACGAAGTGCGCACTGCCGAATCGTTCGTTAGCGCGCTGTTTGAGAGGCGCTGAGCAAATTCACGAAGAGGCGATAGGCGCCGGGGACGCCTTCGGGGAGTTCGCGAAAGAAGGCTAGGCCGGTGTAGATGTAGACGCCTTTGTCGAGGTGCGTGTAGACGAGGCCGCCGGTGAGGTCTTTTTCGCCGGGGTCGTGCATGGAGAGCAGTGGCGTGTATTTGGCGTCGAAGTCGCTCCAGTAGTAGAGACCGCGCTCCTGGACCCAGTTCTGGAAATCGGCGGCGGTGATTTTGTTGGGCGTGTTGAGCAGCGGGTCGTCGGGCTTCAGGAACTTCACTTCGGCGTTTTCGTCGCTGATGCGCGGCGTGGGGTTGCCGATGGTTGCGTGATAGGGCGCGGGAAGGAATTTGTTCCAGATGAAGTCGCGATTGTACTGAACGACGAGGGTGCCGCCGGCGGAAACGTAATCGAGGAGGCGCTTGTTGGCGCTGGCGAGTTCGGGGCGAAGTTCGTAGGCGCGGACGCCGACGACGATGGCGGAGTATTTCGAGAGGTCGCCGAAGGTGAGGGCGTTGGCGTCGAGCATTTCGACGGAGATGCCGAGCCGCTTGAGGGCTTCGGGGATCATTTCGCCTTCGGCGGAAATGTAGCCGACGCGAAGATTCGCGGGAACGTTGATGTCGAAGGCGTGAACGACGGTTTGCGCGGGATCGCTCCAGAGAAGGGAGGGCATGGTGGGAAGCGGCTCGAGCGAGGTGGAGAATTTTTCGTCGCCGCGCTTGGCGTAGGCGGTAAGAGTGAAATTCCCGGACGCCAGCTTGGCAGGCGGCGTAACGGTCAGCTTGGCGTACTGGTCGCCGACGCCGTCGAAGGAGAGTTCGACTGGGGCGCTGGCAGTGAAGCCGTCAGGAGTATCGAGGCCGACAAAGACTTTAGCGGTTTTTGTCGAATAGGAATGGACTCGGAGAAAGACCTCAAAGGGTTTCTGCAGAGCAGACAGTACCTCGATGGCCTGGGTCGGTTCGACGGCGAGAGTGTAGGCCGGAACGAGTCGGAGAGGGATGCGGGTAACGGTAGTGGAAGTGGCAGTAGTGCGAGTCACTGGCGTTACCGGACAAAAAGTAAAATTGTCAATGCTGACCTCGCGACCGACCTCCAGGAGGGCGGCAGATTCGGGCCTCAACTCCGACGCATCAAACTGCTCGAGAGGCGCAGCGCAGGGTTGGACACCGAGATGGGGGGGCCCGCCCTTTGCCTTGCCGAAGATGAGGACTTCGGAAAATTCAGTGGTTTTCTCGGCTCCTTCCTTTTGATCTGGAGCGGGATGCATTCTTTCCACAGTTTGTGTGTAGGAAAACTGTGGACCGCTGAAGGTGCAACTGATTTCCGGACGGCAGATGGAATGAATATGAACGGTAAAGTCCTCTCCGGTGTCAACATCGGCGCGGTCGGCTTCAGCGGAAAACTGTAATCCGGCAGCCAATTGGAGCGCAAAGTCTAATTTATTTCTCTCGCGGCCCACAAGGTAAAGCTCGCTAAACAGGCCACGCGGCCAGGGGTTAGGAATAGTGAGCACCGGGGCTCCCTCTAGAGATTTTTCGGCAGAGACGATAGCAGAAACGGCGGAAAGCCAATCCAGTTTGAGGCCTGCTACACGGGCTGCCTCGAGAAAATGATCAGCTTGCTTTAGTGCATCAGCGCACCTGCATGGACCCACTCGGCTGGCCACGGAGGCGAGGCTCACAGCAAGAGATGCTGGATCGAGCTTGCCGCCATCTTCGGGGAGTAAGGCGAGTGGGCGCCGGAGAAACGGCGAATTGATGAAGCCCGAGATGCCTTGGGTGCGGTGATTGACGAAGGCGTCGATACCGATTTCACGCCAGGATTTTCCGTAGAGGGGAGAGACTTCGTCGACAGGCAGAATGTAGCCCTTGGGATTGTCGCTGCCGCGCTCGACATCGAGGATTTGGACGCCTGCACCGTCGGCGTCCCACGCGGGCATGCCCAGATTCTGAAGAAATTTGAAATCGGCGGCAAGCTTCACTGCTTTCGGGGTCCAGATGCCGGAGAGTTGGTGATGGCCGTGGCCTCCGTGGACGCCGCCCCAGCCGTTGATGACGATGTTGGGACGGAATTCGCGGATGACGCGGACCATGTCTTCGAGGACGGCGTCGCCCCAGATTTTTTCGGTTTCCTCGGGAGTTTTGGAGAAGCCGAAATCCTTGGCGCGGGTGAAATAAAGTTTGACGCCGTAGCCTCGGGTGGCGGCGAGAAGTTCCTGGGTGCGGATGAGGCCGAGCTGCGGGGCCTGCTCGGGGCCGAGCGCGTTCTGGCCGCCTTCGCCGCGGGTGATCGAAAGCAGCGCGACGTCGGCGTGGAGGCCGCGAGCGAGATAAGTAAGGATGGCGGAGCTTTCGTCATCGGGGTGCGCGGTGATGTAGAGAATGCGCGTGGTGACGCGGGCGGCGTCGATGGCCTCGATGGTTTCGGGGAGGCCAGGGCCCGTGCCGGGAGCGGGAGGGAATTGGGCGCGAGAAGAGAGAGGCAGGAATGCGGTTAGGAGTAAGAGCGTTGCCATGCGGATGCGGTTCAAAAGGCCTCCCTAGTTGGTCGGTAGAGTTAGAAGTTGAGGTCCTTCGTGCATCTCCGGTAAAAATTACCGGAGTCCCGACACCGGACCTTATCGGATGCACTCAGGATGACAAATCGTACATTTCGCTAACCGGGCGCTGTTCGCTGATCGATCGACGGGGCGAAGGGCCATTCTCTCATTTCACGGGCGCGAATTAAAAATGCGGTTGCGCCGAGGGCGATCTCTAGCAGGCCCCACTTGCGGGCGGGGCCAGTTTGCCAGAAGAGCCAGGCCCAGCCAAACATCGTGAGCACCGCGGGCAAGGGATACAGCCACATCTTAAACGGCAATCTTTCCGATCCCAGGCGGCGGCGCAGCAGCATCACTCCCACGGCCTGACCGATGAACTGCACGATCAGGCGCATGGCGAGAATGCCGGCGATGGCGGTTTCGAGTTTCAGGATGATGCTGAAGAGGAACGCCAGCGCCCCCAGTATTAGAAGCGAAATGTGGGGAAAATGTTTCGTCGGATGCACTTTTGCGAAGACGGGGAAGAAGTTGCCGTCGAGCGCGGCGGAATAGGGCACGCGAGAGTAGCCGAGCAGCAAGGAAAAAACGGAGGCCATGGCGATCCAGAGAACCATCCAGGTGACGAAGTGCGCGGCGCCGGTGCCGTAGAGGCGCTCGACGAAGAGGCTCGCGATGAAAGGAGTGTTCTGGGCTTCGCGCCAGGGAACAACACCGAGCAAGCTGGTCTGCATGGCCAGATACAGAATCGTGATGCCGAGGATGGAAAGAAAAATGCCGCGCGGAATATTTTTTTCGGGATTACGGATTTCGCCGCCGAGGTGGCAGATGTTGTAGTAGCCCCAGTAGCTGTAGACGGTGTTGATCATGGCGGCGCCGAGACCGGCGAACCAAAGAGAAGAAAGATGAAACGCGCCGGGAGGAAAATCAAAGGCGAGTTTGGGATCGAAGTGGCGAATGCCTCCCCAGATGAGCCAGAGCATCGTGCCGACGACGCCGAGCCAGAGGAGCACGGAGATTTTGCCGATGGTAGTGATTTTGCGATAGAGGAGGATCACTAGAAAAATAACCAAGCTGCCGGAAATAGCTTTGGCTTGCCAGAGCGTGAGCGGGTGAAGATATCCGGCGTAGCGCGCAAAGCCGATGGAAGCGGAAGCAACGGAGAGCGGCGCTTGGACGAAGGTTTGCCAGACGAAGAGGAAAGACATGAGGCGGCCCCAGCGGCCGGGGCCGTAGGCTTCGCGAAGAAAGACGTAGGTGCCGCCGGCTTTGGGCATGGCGGCGCCGAGTTCGGACCAGACGAAGCCGTCGAGAGTGGCGAGGAGCGCGCCGGCGAGCCAGGCGATGAGGGCTTGCGGGCCGCCCATGGCTTTGATGACGAGGGAGCTGACGACGAACGGGCCGATGCCGACGATCTCGATCATGTTGAGCGCCACGGCTTCTTTGAGACCGAGGCCGCGCTCGAGGGACGGCTGTGATTGGGCGAGTTGGGGGGATTGAGGGGAGATGGACATGCGCAGCGAGAATAACAAAAGGGCGGGAATCCTCCTACGGAGAGGAGCGAGGAAAGAGAATGCAGGGCAAGACTTACCTGGTTGAAGTGGCCACGGAAAGAAAAGGCTTTCTTCAGGGGCTAAAGCCCATTGGTTCCCAAGTCTTTACGCCAGGGCTGAAGCCCGGCCTCCTAAAGAAAAAAAGACTGTTTCTGCAAACTGTGAAGCCGGCGCCTAGATATGGCAAATTGCTTTGCGGCGGCGCGCGGGGACGGCTTACACTCGTAAGAAGGAGAGCGCAGGCCCACCGTGGCTCTCCGTTCAACCATGAAACGAGTTTTCCTTTTGCTGGCGCTGGGCGTGTGCGCGTTGCTGCTCGGGCCGCGCAACACAACCGCGGAAAATCTTCTGCTGCCGCCGGGCACCGACACGATTCTTGAGCACATTTATTCTGGGCGAAGCGAGCTGGCAATTCCAGAAGCGCAGGCGCTGGAGCGCGAGCAACCCGGGCATCCGCTGGGATATTTGCTGGAGGCAGAAGCGCGCTGGTGGCAGATCTGGTGCCTTTCGGCGGATTACAAATACGGGATGAGCCTGCCGCGCCACAGAGGAAAAGTTCACGCGGACCAGGTGTACCTGGAGGGAGTGGCGAAGGCGGAGGCGCTGGCGGAAGCAAGCCTGGGGAAACACGAATCGGCGGAGATGCATCTTTACGCCGGGATGGCCGGTGGCCTGGCCGCGCGGATGTATGGTTTGCGCGCGGAAAACCGGGCGGCGGCGCGGGCCGGAGTGCGTGCGCGAGAGCATTTCCTGCGCGCGCTTGCTCTTAATCCAGCGCTGGCCGACGCCGACATGGGGCTGGGGCTCTACAACTATTATGTCGACACGCTTTCGACGATTGCGCGGGTGCTGCGCTTTTTCATGGGCATCCCCGGCGGATCGAAAGAAGAGGGCATCCGGCAATTGCAGCTGGCCATGGATCACGGACAATTGACGCCGACGCTAGCGCGATACTACCTGGCAATCTGCCTGCACCTCTACGATCAGAAGTACGAGCAGGCGTTGCAGGTGGCGACGCCGCTGGTGGAGAAATATCCGGAGAATCCGATTTTCCGGCTGGTGCGCGGCGACCTGTATGGAAAGCTGGGAAGAAAGGCGATGGCGATTGCGGATTACCGAGCGGCAACGGCAGCGCCGATTGCGGACCCGGCGTGCCGGCGGAAGATTGAGCAGTTGGTGCGGGAGTCGCTGACGGCGCAGGGCGCGAGCCAGTAGAAGGGCCGACTCGGGCTTTGAGACGGGGACGGCCTTGCAGCATAATAGGAGCCTGGGTTTGTGGGCAGGAGTCAGGTACCCGAGTCCCAAGGGGACCTTCGGGGGCCGGTCAACGCGGCAACGCTATTTCGCATCTCAACCCAAACAGTCAGGCGAAGATCCTTTTTCTCCCGCGGGAGAGAAACGACCGCACAGGTGAGTTTCGCGCGAAGGAGTTTCCATGAAGCGGTTCTGGACAGCGGTGGCTGTCGCAGGTTTCGCGTTCGGCATGTTGGCCGGATGCAATGATTACAACAACTCGATCCAGTACAACACGGGGCCACCAATCGCTAACGCTGCGCCTTCCGGCGTCCCCGCAGGGAGTCCGTCATTTTTGCTGACGGTAAATGCTCAATCGCTCATCGCCAACCCATTCCATACCACCACAGTCATTCAGTGGAACGGCAAGAAACTCAACACGACGTTCTTGGACGGTGGAACGCTGACCGCAACAATTACCGCTGACATGGTGGCCGCACCGGGCAGGGCTATTATCAACACGCTGACGCCGCAATCGGGTACCGGACAAAACGGACTCTCCAATAGCATCTACTTCAATATTTACGGATCACCGAATCCGGTGCCGACATTGACGGGTGTATCGCCAAATTCGGCGCCGGCTTGCGGAACGAGTTGCGCAAACGCTTCGGTCACAATTACGGTGTCCGGGAGCAATTTTCTACCCTCTTCGAATAGCGGTGGAACGAGCGTGATGTTCGCGGATAAGCTGACGCCCTCTGGGCAACCGAAGGCGCTGACAGTCACCAGTTTGTCCGCCACGGAAATCAAGGCGGTGATCCCCGGAATCTATTTGGCGAATGCGGATACAGGGAGCGTTACCGTGTGCAATCCACCCAACATCCCAGGTGGTGGCGGGTGCTTTTCATGCCCTGATTCGACTTGCCCCAAGCTGGCGGGAGGCGGAGGCAACGATCCTGCACAAAATCAAACCTTCACCATCGGCGGGGGTGCGGCAGCCACCGCGGCGATTGCGGAAGAGACGCCGGCGATCAGCCAGGATGGGCGCTATGTGGTGTACGGCTCGCAACAGAGCCAGGTGAACCAGATTTTGCTGAAGGATACATGTGTGGGAGTTTCGAACGGATGCAGCGTGAACACGCGGGTGGTTTCGGTCGCGGCGGATGGCACGGCCGGGAATTCGGACAGCCACAACGCTGTAGTCACTCCCGACGGGCGATACGTTGCGTTCAGTTCGGCGGCGACGAACCTGGTGGAAGGCGCGCCGGCGGGGCGGCAGGTCTACGTGCACGATACGTGCATCGGGGCGGATAACACGTGCAAGACCGCGACGACGCTGATTTCGACGGATTCGCAAGGGGCGTTGAACGGGACGGAAAGCATTCTGCCTTCGATCAGTTCGACGGGGAGATTTGTGGCGTTTGTTGCGATCACCCCGACTAACACACCAAAAGTCTCTAGCGGGGCCGCGGGGAATGTGCAGGCTGCTCCGAACAGCGGGTTGCGGCAGGTATTTGTCCGCGACACTTGCCTGGCCACGGCGAATTGCACTCCGAAGACGACGCGAATTTCGATGGTGCCGGGAGATGTCCCCGCAAATGGAACGAAACCAGCGGGACCGGCGATCAGCGGCGTGGCCAAGCAGATTGCGCTGGCGGACGGGAAGAGCGCGACGGTATTTACGCCGACGGTGGCGGTGGATGAGGGCGTGGTGCTGGCAGTTCCGAAGGAGCAGTAGCGGAGCAATATTGTCCGTGGACCGAAACAGAGAAGATTCTCTGAGACGAAAATTTGTGCGAAGGGACTACGGTGAGGCCCTTCGGACATCCTCGTCGGATGTCCTCAGGATGACATTTTTCTTTATTTTTTGGGCGACGGATTAGAGTCGCGGCCTGCCAGAAGATATTCCCGAAATAAAAACTAGTTGAAGCGGACCTTGAGGTCGGGGCGCTTTTCGAGGCGCACGGAATCGACGAAGCGGACCTGACGTTCGTCGAGCGTCAGAATCATGGAAGAGGTGCGGATGCCTTCGCCGAAGAAGCGCACGCCCTTGAGCAGGTTGCCGTCGGTGACGCCACAACAGGCGAAAATAATTTTCTTGCCTGGGGCGAGATCCTCGGTGTCGTAGATGCGCTTGGTATCGTTGACGCCCATTTTTGCAAGGCGCTCCGCGTCCTGCGGCTTGCTGATGACGAGGCGCGCGAGAATCTGGCCGTTGAGGCACCGCAGCGCCGCGGCGGTGAGCACGCCTTCTGGTGCGCCGCCAGTGCCCATCACCATGTGAACGCCGGTGCCGATGACGGCGGCGGATATGCCCGCAGACAAGTCGCCATCGCCGATGAGGCGGATGCGCGCGCCAACCCTGCGAATCTCTTCGATCATTTTTTCGTGGCGCGGACGGTCGAGAACCATGACGACGAGGTCCTCAACGTCGCGGTCGAGTCGCTTGGCGACGGACTTCAGGTTGTCGGCGACCGGAGCATCGAGATCAACAGCGCCCTTGCATGAAGGGCCGACAATCATTTTTTCCATGTACAGATCGGGAGCGTGGAGAAGGCCGCCTTTTTCGCTGGCGGCGAGGACGGCGATGGCATTGGGAGCGCCGGTGGCGCAGAGATTCGTGCCTTCGAGCGGGTCGACGGCGATGTCCACAGTGGGGAAGAGAGCCTTGGGCGCGTGCGTGGCTAGGCCGACTTTTTCGCCGATGTAGAGCATGGGCGCTTCGTCGCGTTCGCCTTCTCCGATGACGATGGTGCCGTCCATTTCAACCTGGTCCATTGTTTTGCGCATGGCTTCGACCGCGACTTCGTCGGCTTTGTGGCGATCGCCGAAACCCATGGTGCGGGCGGCAGCGATGGCGGCGTTTTCAACTACGCGCAGGAATTCAAGGCTGAGTTGTTCTTCCATATTGGCGCCCTCCGCGGACGCAATCTTAGGGCAAAGTGCGGCTTAAGGTCGATAGGAGTGCTGGAAGCGATGGAGCGAACCTGACAACTGTACAGGGCAATCACACACCAACAGTGGAGTCATTGTACTTGTTCTTTGCCTGGAAGTGGGCGGATAAGCCCGTTGATCAGGAAGGGATCCGTAAACTCGGTGAGTTCGCCGGCGTGCTTGCCCGCAACGGGGAGCAAGCGCGCGGAGAGCGGCTTGTTCCATTTGACGGAGAGAGTGGCGACGTCGCCGATGATTCGGGCGAGGTCTTGGACGGTGGTGTCGCCGGGGAGAGGAATCGTGTCGAGGCCGGTGGCGCATACGGCGGAGTAGCTGAGGAGTTGGTCGAGGGAGAGGCGGCCCTGGTTCCAGCGCTCGGCGAGAGTCGGGTCTTCGAGGACGGGAAGCATCACGCCGGAATAGCCTGTGCGCCGCGCGCCGATTTCCTTTAGCGCTGAGGTGATGACGCCGACGGCGGTCATGGTGCCGCTGGAGCCGAGCGGTTGTTTGGAAATGGTTTCGATGGCCGCCCCGATAGAGACACCCTGCGAAGAAGCAGGAGAGAGGTCGAGGCCCAAGTAGATCCAGCCCTGTTCACGATCAATGCGTTGCGCGGTGTCCTCGGCGTCGAATGCGGCGTTGAAGAAGGCGTCGATGATCTGGCGGCGCGCGGCGGAAAGATCCGGAGCATTTTGCGCGGCGGTGGCGACAAGGCCGGCGGAGACGAGGCCAATGGCAAACTGGTGGCCATTGCCGGTGTGATAGGCGCCGGGGAAAAAGGGAGAATAGGGCGGGACGCTGGCGTTGGCGGCGAAATGGAAATTGCCTTCGCTGTGATCGGTGGTTTCGGAAAGTTTCTTGATTACGCGGGCGGCGGCATTGACGGCGGGCCAGTTGACGCCTGCGTCGCTGGTCACCGCAAGGCTGCCGAAAATGAATTTTGTGTTTTGCAGGACGGCTTCGAGGAGATCGGCCTGGGCGTCGCCATCGTTGCCGGCTAGATAGGCGGAGCCGATGGCGAGGCGGACGTGGTGCTGGTCGGCGAGGCCGTCGAGGTTCTTGAAAAAGCGGACGGCGTCCTCGGTGGAAAGGCCCTGGGTGTATTCGGGGAAGGGCTGTGTGACGATGCGAAGGGTTTCGACGGTGTAACCGCGGGATTCGAAAACAGTTTTCGCGTAGCCGAGGAACTTGGCTGTTTCGGCGAACTGCAATTGATACTGCGAACGATCCAGATTGATGAAAGCGGTAATGGTGCGGACGTGGGGCTTCGCGTTAGCAGGAGCCTTTGCCGGCGCAGGCGTTTGCGAAAAAGTACATGAGCTAAACGCGAAGAGCACGAGAAAGGGTGTGACGAAAAATCTGGCGTAGTTTTTCATGGGTTTACACAAAGGCGGAAATGCCGGTGATTTTTTCTCCGATGATGAGTTTGTGAATGTCGTTGGTGCCTTCGTAAGTGTAAACGCTTTCGAGGTTATTCATGTGCCGCATGATGCAGTAGTCGTCGACGATGCCGTTGGCGCCGAGGATGTCGCGGGACTTGCGCGCGGTTTCGAGGGCGATGGCGACGTTGTTCATTTTCAGCATGGAGATGTGCGAGGCGTCGGCCTTGCCTTTGTCTTTCATGCGGCCGACGTGAAGCGCGAGCAACTGTCCTTTAACGATTTCGGTGATCATCCAGGCGAGCTTTTCCTGAACGAGTTGGTGCGAGGCGATGGGCTTATTGGCGAACTGCTTGCGCGTCTTGGCATATTGCAGAGCGGTGTCGTAGCAGGCCATGGCTGCGCCGAGAGCGCCCCAGCCGATGCCGTAGCGCGCCTGGTTGAGGCAACTGAGCGGGCCTCGCAAACCGGTGACGCCGGGAAGAAGATTTTCCTCGGGGATGGCGCAATCGCTGAATGACAAGCCGGAAGTTACGGAAGCGCGCAGCGACCATTTGCCGTGGACGTCCCAGGCTTTGAAGCCGGGCGTGCCTTTTTCGACGAGGAAGCCGCGGATTTTGTCGTCTTCCGCTTTGGCCCAGACGACGGCGACGTCGGCGAGGGAGCCACTGGTGATCCACATTTTTTCGCCGTTCAGAATGTACTGGTTGCCTTTTTTCACCGCGCGAGTGAGCATGCCGCCGGGATTCGAACCGAATTGCGGCTCGGTGAGGCCGAAGCAGCCGATGGCGTTGCCGGATTGCAGGCGCGGCAGCCATTTATCTTTTTGCGCGTCGCTGCCAAAGGAATAGATGGGATACATCACGAGCGCCCCCTGCACGGAGACGAAACTGCGCAGGCCGGAATCGCCGCGCTCAAGTTCCTGGGTCATCAGGCCGTAGGCGACGTTGGACATTCCCGCGCAGCCGTAGCCGTGAAGATTGGCGCCAAAAAAGCCGAGTTCGCCGAGCAACGGGATCAAGTGCTTTGGAAAGGTGCCTTCGCGGCTGTGCTTTTCGATGATGGGGATGATTTCGTTGTCGACAAACTGGCGGGCGGTCTGGCGGACAAGCTTTTCCTCGTCGTTGAGCTGGGAATCAAAGTCGATGAAGTCGACACCGGGAAAAGAGGGCATGAAAGATTCCTTCGTCAGGCAATAAGCGCGACGCAGGAAGTGTAGCAAGGCGATTCAGGGAGCGGCAAGAAAACGAGGGGATTGAGGGGATGTTTTCGCTAGTGCATGCAGTTGGGATCCTGCGGAGACGCAGGAGTGGCCATGTTCGGCAAAGAATGCTTCGCCAGGATGGTCATGAAATACGGGAAAATTCGGCGAAACGTCATCGGGCGCTCCTTTGTACGAAAGTAAGGACCCAGGGACCGTGCTTTCGGGATAAGCGATGCGCTGGGGGAAATGTAGACGCGTGCATGGGAGGAGGCAAACGCAAAGAATTCATGGAATGCATCAGGAAAGGTGGAGGGCGTTGCCGTTATCCGTGCTTCGTGTTTGCATGAGCTCCGCACACCGACACCCCAGCGCACAACTGTCAGCCTGAGGGCATCCGACGAGGATGCCCGAAGGATCTCAACGTATGCATCGTGCACGAAGTTTAATTTGAGGTCCTTCGCCTATCCTTATCGGATAGGCTCAGGATGATAATTTGTTCTCAGTTTTGAGCAACGGATGCATCGACTTTGATTACAGATGCGATTTTAGCCGGGGACCCGAGGATTGCGGAGGAGCGGGTACAATTGAGTGGAATTCGAAAGGAAGAGTGGCGTGGCGAAACGTATGGTGGCGAAGGTCAATCCGGAGATTCTGATTTTTGACGTGGATGGCGTGCTGATTGACGTGAAGGAGACATTCTGGCGGTCGGCATTGCAAACAGTGGAAAAGTTGACGGGAAAGAAAGCAACCTGGGCGGAGCTGCATAAGTGGAAACGCCAGCCGGGAAATAACGACGACTGGATGATGGTTTCGCAGTGGGCGACGGCGAGAGGCGTGCCAACGACGTATGAAGAGGCGCGCGAAGCGTTTCAGTCGTTTTATTGGGGGATCAACGGGAAGCCAGGAAATGTGGCGAAAGAAAAATGGCTGGTGACGCCGAAGCTGGTGGAAAAGTGGGCGCGGCGGAGGGAATTGAATTTGTTCACGGGTAGAACGCGGCCGGAATTTGAGTATTCGTTCGAGCGCTGGCCCGCGGCGAACTATTTCCGCAAGGTCGTGACGATGGACGATGCGCGGAAAAAACCGTATCCGGATGGCTTGCTGACGATTCTGGGGAAACGCGATCCGAAATCGGCGTTGTATTTGGGCGACAACGTGGACGATGCGTTGTCAGCCGAGGCGGCGGGTGTGCCGTTCATGGCGATTTTGCCGAGGAGCTCGAATGACTATCGGGAGCGCGCGAAGAAATTCCGCGAGCTGGGAGCGCTAACTCTGCTGGAGCGGGCGCGGGACCTCGACCGTTGGCTTGTTTGACGGGCACCACTCACGAGAGCTCCCTCCAAAGGCGATTTCTACACTTGCGAGGAGTAAGATGATCGTTGAATCAGACTGGGGAAACGAACCGGTGGGGCGCTGGACACAACCCGGGAACTTTGGGGAGCGTCTGAGGGAATGAATCAAGTGGGATTCCGCGACACGGGCCCCTTTCAGGAAAGAAGGCCATGAAGCAAGTCAGCAAATTACTGTGCGTGGGCGGTGCAGGTCTTTTGTTCGCGAGTTTGACGGTTGCGCAAGCGCCGCCGGGGCCGATTGCGCCGGTGCCTTCGCGAAGGTCGTCGTCAGAGCCGCCGCCTCCGCCGCCGGTGAAGATTGTTCCCCGGACAAATATTTTGGGGGCGTGGAGACTGAATCGCGATGAGAGCGACGATCCCAAGGCGAGATCGAATCAGCGCAAGGTGAATGATCCAAACGGAAATAGCGGGGGAAATAGCGGGCCGCGCGTAAGCTGGCCGGGCGGAGGAATGGGCGGCCCCGGAATGGGCGGCGGGCAGCATGGCAACGGCGGACCGCAGAAGGATACGGCGGAAGACCGCCAGCGCTATATGGAATTGATCGATCCCTCGATCCGGCTGAAGCTGGCGCGGAAGGACGACAAGGATCCAATCGTGGAAATGTTTGGCGATCAGGGGCGCAAGACGATTTTTTATACCGATGGACACAAACCGGACACGCCGGCGGGAGTGGGGACGGACGTGGTGGAAGCCAAGTGGGACGGCGAGAAATTGATAAGTTCCGCACCGCTGCCGAAGAAAGGTTCGCTGACGCGGACGTACGAGGTTTCGCCGGACGGATTGCAATTGTGGGAAGAGGTGGAGATGGTGATTGGGAAGGATAAGAACCCGTCGAGGTTCCGGTTTGTTTATGATGCAGTGGCGCGGGAGGATTAGGGGAAATTAAGCGCGCAATTTTGGTAGGGCTTGCTCGAGGTCGGCGATTAGATCGGTGGTGGACTCGAGGCCGATGTTGAGGCGCACGATGCGGTGATCGTAAGGCGGCCGGCCGGGAATGCGGCCGATCTTGTAGGCGACGGCGAGGCTTGTTACTCCCGCCCAGCTGTAACCCACCTTGAAGAGTTTCAAATCGTCAATGAAGGCGTAGACGCGCTCTTGCGTGGGACCCGGTTTGAAGACCAGCGAAAATACGCCGGAAGAGCCAAGGAAATCGCGCTTCCAAAATTCGTGGCCCGGGCAGGCTGGCAGCGCGGGATGGAGGACGAGTTCGACTTCGGGGCGATCGGCGAGCCATTTTGCGATGGCGAGGGCGGAGTTTTCGATTGCCGAGAGGCGCACGGCTAGCGTTTGCAATCCGCGGAGGGCGAGGCTGCAATCGTCGGGAGAAACCGCGAACCCGAGCATTTGCTGCGTGGCGCCGAGACGCTGATAGATGGTGTCGTCGCGAACGGTGACCGAACCGAGTAGCAGGTCGCTGTGGCCGCCAATGTACTTGGTGACGGCCTGCATGGTGATATCGACGCCGTGAGCGAAGGCGTCGAAGAGCACACCGGCTGACCAGGTGTTGTCGAGGACGACTTTGATGTTGCGCGCGTGAGCGGCGGCGACAATGGCGGGAAGGTCCTGAACTTCCATGGTGATGGAGCCGGGAGACTCGGTCCAGATTAGGCGGGTGTTTTCCTGGATGAGCGCGGAAATTCCGGCGCCGATGAGCGGATCGTAGAACGTGGCGGTGACGCCGAAGCGCGAGAGAAGTTGCGTGGTGAGCTTGCGGTTCGGATAGTAGACACTGGCGGGGACCAGGATGTGGTCGCCGGCCTGGAGCAGGGCGAAATTGATGAGCGAGATGGCGGCTTGCCCACCGGGGGCCAGGATGGTGTGCTTACCGGATTCGAGTTCGCAGATGCGTGCGGCGAGTTCGAGGGCGGTGGGCGTGCCGTAGAGGCCGTAGGTGTAACCGACTTTGTGCTGGTCCCAGGTGTCTTTGACGGCGGCGGAGGAGGGAAAGACGGTGGTGGAGCCGCGATAAGTGGGCGTGGCGAGCGACTTGTAGCCGGTGGGAATTTTCGCGTCGGAGTGGATCAGTTTTGTTTGCCAGGTCTTGGTCATGAAGACTCCCGCGCGCCAAAATGGCCGGTGGGACGCGCATCAGAAGTGCCCCAGAATTATAGCGAGGAACGCGATTTTGAGCTGCCTGCAGAGGGGGCGATTCGTTGACGGAGAGTCGCGGTGAATGATATAAATTATTGTTCCGTAAGGCGGCGCAAGGCCCACCGTATGCTCCTGACGGGTCGGGGAATCGGCGAGGCTGCCTTCCTGAAATTTTAGGCGAAACATTTCCATGACTGATTTGGTTCACCAACTAGGCGAACTGTTCCTCCGGGCTGTGCCCGTAGCGGTTATCGTCCTCTTTTTTTACATCATCATGCGGTCCTTGTTCTTCCGGCCGTTGCTGAAGGTGATGGCGGAGCGCGAAGCGCGCACGATTGGCGCGCAAAAGGCGGCGGAAGCGGCGCAGGCCGCGGCTGCGGAAAAGGTGCGGCAGTATGAAGAAGCGTTGCGGCAGGCGCGCGCGAAGGTGTATGCGGAGCAGGAAGCTGATCGCCGGAAGCTGATGGAAGAGCGTGCCGCGATTCTGAAAGATGCGCGTAGCAAAGCGGATGCGGAAGTGAATGCGGCGAAAGAGCGCGTGGCCGGGGAGTTTCTCGGCGCGAAGAAAGAGATCGAAACCCTCACAGGGCAACTCGCGGCGGAAATCGCGCGCCGCGTCCTGCAGGCGCCACCGGCGCCGGGCGCCCCGACGAGAGAAGCCCGATGAAGCATGCTCGGAACATTTACTACAGCATAGTTGCGTGTGCGCTCTGCCTGTTTTCAGCGGCGGCGACTTTTGCGGCGGAGGAAGGCGGTAGCCCCGCGGAACATTCCGCCGAGATGATTTTCAAGTGGATCCACTTCGCCATTCTGGCGGGCGTTCTTTACTGGGTATTTGGGAAATTGCTGCCGCCGGTGTTTCGCCGGAACGCGGACAACATCAGCTCGGCGATCACCAAGGCGACCGCCGCAAAAGTGGAGGCGGAACGCAAGCTGCTGGAAGCGGTTACGAAAATCGGCAGTCTGGAGCGGGAGATTGTGGAGTTCCGCGCTCAAGCTCAGCGCGACGCGGCGGCGGAAGTGGAACGGTTGCGCGGAGCAACGGTTCTGGATGTGGAGAAAATTCGCGCGGCGGCCAAAGCGGAAATTGAAGCGGCTGAGCGCGCGGCTCGCTTGGAACTGAAGGAACTGGCGGCCAGGCTGGCCGTGGATGGCGCGGAATCGCTGGTGGCGAAGCAGATGACGCCGGCGGTGCAGGAAGCGATGATCAGCAGCTTTGTGCAGAGCCTGCAGGGGAGGCCGAATTGAGGTCGGCGAGCCTGCAATACGCGACGGCGCTGGCGGACGTCGCGCTGGAACAGGGCGCGGCGGGGCCGGTGAAGGAGCAGTTGGAAGATTTTGGAGCGGCGTACGCGGAATCCATCGAGCTGCGCAGTGTGTTGGGCAGTCCGGCAGTGGAGCGCACTGCAAAGCACGGCGTGATTGAGAAGCTGGCGACGCGAATGGGCGCGAGTCGAATCGTGCGGAATTTTCTGTTCATCGTGGTGGACAACCAGCGGACGCACCTTTTGCCGGAAATTTTAAAGACCTTTGAAGCGGTGATCCGGCAGCGGCAAGGCGTGGCGGAAGCGGAAGTGACCTCGGCGGCCGAGCTGACCGCGCCGCAGAAAACGCAATTGCAACAGACGCTGGAGCGCCTGACAGGAAGAAAGATTCAAGCGAAGTATTCGCTGGATCCGGCGCTGCTGGGCGGCGCGGTGGTACGGATCGGCGACACGATTTACGACGGCTCGGTGCGAAACAGGCTGAACCAGATGCGGGCACGGCTGGCCGCGGAATAGGCATTCGGGAACGGAGCAGGCATGGCAAATATCAAAGCAGACGAAATCAGCAAAATACTTCGCGAACAGATCGCGAACTACGAGCAGACGGTTTCCGTGGACGAGGTCGGCGCGATCATCAGCGTCGGCGACGGCATCGCGCGCATTCATGGGCTGGAAAAGGTGATGGCCGGCGAGATGCTGGCGTTCCCGCACAATGTCTTTGGACTGGCACTGAACCTGGAAGAGGAAGAGGTTGGCGCGGTGCTGCTGGGCGAGTCGTCGGAGTTGAAGGAAGGCGACGTGGTGAGGCGCACGAACACGATTATGTCCGTGCCTGTGGGCCCGGAGCTGGTTGGGCGTGTGGTGAATCCGCTGGGCTTGCCGCTGGATGATAAGGGTCCCATCACTTCGAAGGTGCGGAATCCGCTGGAAAAGCTGGCGCCGGGCGTTTTGGACCGGCAACCCGTGCGGGAGCCGCTGCAAACCGGTATCAAGGCCATCGATTCGATGATTCCCATCGGCCGCGGGCAGCGCGAGCTGATTATCGGCGACCGCCAGACGGGGAAAACCGCGGTCATTCTGGATACGATCATCAACCAGAAGGGCAGCGACATGATCTGCATTTATTGCGCGATCGGGCAGAAACGCTCGACGATCGCGCAGGTGATCAAGGCGCTGACCGACGCGGGCGCGATGGAATACACGATTATCGTGGCTTCTTCGGCGGCGGAGCCGGCTTCGCTGCAATACATCGCGCCGTACGCGGCTTGCGCGATGGGCGAATATTTCCGCGATAACAAGCGCCACGCCGTGACCTTTTACGACGACCTTTCGAAACACGCGCAGGCCTACCGCGAAATTTCGCTGTTGCTGCGACGGCCTCCGGGACGCGAGGCGTTTCCCGGCGACGTGTTTTATCTCCACTCGCGCCTGTTGGAACGCGCGGCGAAGCTGAACGACAAGCTGGGAGCGGGTTCGCTGACCTCCTTGCCGGTGATTGAGACGCAGGCGGGCGACGTTTCGGCGTACATCCCGACGAACGTGATTTCGATTACCGACGGGCAGATTTACCTGGAGTCGGATTTGTTCAACGCCGGCATTCGCCCCGCGATCAACGTGGGTATTTCGGTGAGCCGCGTGGGTGGCAACGCGCAGATCAAGGCGATGCGCCAGGTGGCGGGCAGCTTGCGCCTGGACATGGCGCAGTTCCGCGAACTGGCGGCCTTCGCGCAATTCGGCGCGGACCAACTGGACAAGGTGACGCAGGCGCAGTTGCAGCGCGGGCAACGTTTGACGGAAGTGCTGAAGCAGGATCAGTTCGTGCCGTTGTCGGTGGAGAAGCAGGTGCTGGTGCTGTACGTGGCCACCAGCGGCGGGCTGGATAACATTCCGGTCGGTGAAGTGCGGCGGTTCGAAAAAGAGTTCGTGCAGTTCGCGGAGACGAATTACGCGAGCGTGCTGAAGGATATTGCGACGAAGAAGGCGCTGGACGACGGCATCAAGGCGACGATCAAGACGGCATTGGACGGATTCAAGGAGCGCTTCACGGCCGCGCTTGCGGCGACGGCGAAATAGGAGCCAGGCTTAAGCAGAGACCATGCCCACACTACTCGATTTCCGGCGCCGCATCCGCTCGGTGAAAAACACCCAGCAGATTACGCGCGCGATGAAGTTCGTGGCCGCGGCGAGATTGCGGCGGGCGCAGGAAGCGGCGTTGGCGGCGCGTCCTTACGCGAAGGAACTGGTGCGCGTCCTGCGTTCGACGATGGCGCGCATCGAATCGCCGGAGCATCCACTGCTGGCCAGGCGGCCGGAGGAGCGGATCCTGGTGCTGGTGCTCTCGGGTGAACGCGGGCTGGCGGGTGCGTTTAATACGAACATTCTGAAGAAAGCGGCGGAGTTTTACCGCAGCAAGCCGGGGAAACACTTTACAGTGATCCCGATCGGCAAGAAAGGCCGCGATGTAATGCGGAGAGCCGGATTCACGTTTGCGGGCGAGTACGTGAACGTGTTGTCGAAAGTGGATTTCGGCATTGCGCGCGAGATTTCGAAGCTGGTGACGGATTTGTACGTGGAAGAGAAGGTTGACGCGGTGTACATGGTGTTCAGCGAGTTTAAGAATGTGATTTCCGCGGATCTGACGGTAGAAAAACTGCTTCCCGTAGAAAGGATTTCGACGGGCGAGGAAACGGAAGCCGAGGCCACGTCGTCGGAGATTGATTACATCTACGAGCAGCCGGAACAACAGTTGCTGGCCCGGTTGCTGCCGCGCTATGTGGAGACGCAGGTGCTGCGCAGCATGCTGGAATCCTGCGCCGCGGAGCACGCGGCGCGGATGACCGCGATGGAAGCGGCCACGAAGAACGCCGGCGAAGTGATCGAAGGATTGACGCTACACATGAACAAAGTGCGGCAAGCGGCTATTACGAAGGAAATTATTGAGATTGTGAGCGGCGCATCGAGTACGGCGTAGTGGCTGGTGATTAGTGACTGGTGACTGGTGAAAATCAAGAGTTATGCCGAGTTGCTGGTTTGGCAGAAGGCTCACGAGTTGACGCTAGAGGTCTTTCGCATTTCGGAGAAATTTCCGCGGAGGGACATGTTCGGCATTGTTTCGCAGATAAGGCGCTCTTCCAGTTCGGTGTGCGCCAACATTGCCGAGGGGTTTGGCCGGGGGACGGCGCGAGAATTCCTGCGATCCCTGCAAATCTCCCGCGGGGAACTTGAAGAGACGCGGTACTTTTTGCACCTAAGCCGGGACTTGGGAAGAATTAAGTCGGACGAATTCGAAAGGTTAGCCGGAATTTGTGATTCGACTGGGCGATTGTTGAATGCACTCGGCGCTTCGCTGCGAAGGCGACTGGTTGCGAATGACCAGTCACCAATCACCAGTCACGCAGTACACTGCGGCACTAGAGGAGTTAGAAATGCCAGAGCAACAAGTGGGACGAGTGATCCAGGTCATCGGGCCGGTGCTCGACATTCAGTTTGAGCAGGGGCATCTGCCGGCGATTTATAACGCCGTGCGGATCACCAGCGAGGGATTCAATCTGCCGGAGCCGCTGGACGTGACCGCGGAAGTACAGCAGCACTTGGGCGAAGGACGCGTGCGCACGGTAGCGATGGAGCCGACCGAAGGCATGGTGCGCGGCATGAAGGCCGTGGACCTGGGCGAGCCGATCACGGTGCCGGTGGGACGCGCAACTCTTGGACGCGTGATGAACGTGCTCGGAAAACCAGTGGACCAGTTGGGGCCAATCAAGAGCGACACCAAATATTCGATTCACCGGCCATCGCCGGCGCTGGACCAGCAATCCACATCGCTCGAAATGTTTGAGACCGGCATCAAGGTAGTCGACCTGATTCAGCCGTTCTTGAAGGGCGGAAAAATCGGGCTCTTCGGCGGCGCGGGCGTCGGCAAGACTGTTTTGATTCAGGAATTGATCCACAACGTCGCGATGCAGCACGGCGGTGTTTCCGTATTCGCCGGTGTCGGCGAGCGCACGCGTGAAGGAAACGACCTGTGGCTGGAATTCCAGGAGTCCGGCGTCGTGGTACCGGGGAATTCGGAGAAATCGCGCGCGGCATTGATCTACGGACAGATGACCGAACCGCCCGGAGCGCGTTTGCGCGTGGGCCTGACCGGGGTGACGGTGGCGGAATATTTCCGCGACCAAGAACACCTGGACGTGCTGCTCTTCATCGATAACATTTTCCGCTTCGTGCAGGCGGGCTCGGAAGTTTCGGCGCTGCTCGGACGCATGCCTTCCGCCGTGGGGTACCAGCCGAACCTCAACACGGAAATCGGCGAACTGCAGGAGCGCATCACCTCCACAAAGAGCGGTTCGATCACTTCGGTGCAGGCGATTTACGTGCCTGCCGACGATTACACGGACCCCGCGCCGGCCGCGACGTTTACGCATCTTGACGCGACGACGAACCTGAGCCGGCAGATCGTGGAGCGCGGCATATATCCCGCGGTCGATCCGCTGGCCAGCTTCTCTCGCATTCTGGATCCGCGCGTTGTTGGACAGGAGCATTACACGGTGGCGCGCGCGGTGAAGTCGGTGCTGCAGCGCTATAAGGATTTGCAGGATATTATCGCGATTCTGGGTATCGAGGAGCTGTCCGACGAAGACAAGCGCACCGTGGCGCGCGCGCGGCGCATCGAGAAATTCCTTTCACAGCCGATGTATGTGGCCGCGCAGTTCACCGGCCTCGAAGGCAAGTACGTCAAGATCGAGGATACGGTGCGCAGCTTCAAGGAAATCGTCGAAGGGAAGTACGACGAAATTCCGGAGCAGGCGTTTTACATGGTTGGCACCATCGATGAAGTGCTCGAGAAGGCCGAGAAAATGAAGGCGGGCGTTTAGGGCGGAAATGCTTCCTGAATCCATTCAACTGATCGTGGTGACGCCGGAGCGGCAACTGCTGCGGGAAACCGTGGTGGACGTGACAATCCCGGGGTTGGACGGCCAATTGGGAATTTTGCCGGGCCACGCGCCGCTGATGACAGAATTGGGGATCGGGGAGTTGTTTTACCGGAGGAGCGCGTCGAGCCAGCCGATTGTGCTGGCGGTGATCAGCGGATTTGCGGAAGTGTTGCCCGATCGCGTGACCGTTCTGGCGGAAACCGCGGAGCGCGCCGAAGAGATCGACCTGGCGCGTGCGGAAGAGGCGAAGGCGCGGGCGGAGAAGCGACTGGCGGCCGGCGACCCGAACATCGACTGGGACCGCGCAAACATTGCCCTGCAGCGCTCGGTCATTCGTATTCAGGTCGCCCGGAAATACCACGGCGTCCCCGTTGAATCTCGTTAACCCCATGCGCATCTGGCCCTTAGGTCGGCGATGCGACGTGGGTGTGCCCTGCCACATCAAATGCAGTGGAGTGGACGATGGAACCGATCACGATTTATAGCGCGGGATGGTGCCCGGACTGCCGGCGGGTGAAGAATTTCCTGAAAGAACGCGGCGTAGAATTTCAAGAAGTCGATATTGATACCGATGAAGAAAGCGAAGAACTGGTGCTTCGCGTGAACAACGGGAGACGAAAAGTTCCGACGCTCAAGGTCGGCGAGCGCTTTTTTGCGTGCAGCCCGTTCAGCGCATCGAAACTTGCGGAAGAGCTGAAGATCCCCCTGAATCGATAAGAGCGTGATTGCCTACAACCCCGCTTCTCAATACCTTTCCATCGAATCCAGCTTTCTAGTATAGCGGCTGACTCTCTCATGCGCTCTTCCTTTGGAGTGCGGTGGTGCCAACCGCCAGTTCGTGCTTCGTCGGCGAAAAGCGCCCGCCTCGGAAGGCGGCCGCTACATAGCATAAGAGCCGTGACTAGTTGGTCTGGCCGCGGGTCCAGACTTGCGTGAGGTTCAGTGCTTCGTCGAGCAAGAGGATGTCGGCGTCGGCGCCGGGACGCAGCGAGCCCTTCTTGAATTCGATGCCGAGCAGGGTGGCGGGATTCAGCGTCAGCATGCGCAGCGCGTCAGCGAGGGGCACGCCGAGATTCACGATGTTGCGAAGCGCACGGTCGAGCGTCAGCGTGGAGCCAGCCAGTTTCCCTTCGGAATTCCTGCACACCCCGCCGCTTACAGTTACTTCAAAAGTTCCCAGAGTGTATTTTCCATCGGGCATGCCGGTGGCGGAGATACCGTCGCTGACGAGGATCACCCCGACTGCGCCCTTGGCTTGCAGCAGCAGGCGCATCGCGGTCTCATCCACGTGCACGCCGTCGGCGATCAGTTCGGCGGTGACTTCGGGAGTGGTGAGCACCGCGCCGATCACGCCGGAATCGCGATGAGAAAAGGGGCGCATGGCGTTGTAGACGTGAACGGCGTGATGCGCGCCGCGGGCGATGGCGGCGCGGGCCTGTTCGTAGGTGGCGTCGGTGTGGCCGATGGCGACGACGAGGCCGGCCTTGTGTGCTGCGTCAATGCAGGGCATGGCGCCCAAAAGCTCCGGGGCGATGGTGAGAATCCGCGCGTTGCCTTTCGCGGCGTCAATGAATTGTTCGAGCAGGTCCGCGGAGGGAAGCTTCAGGAACTCCGAGGGATGTACGCCGCGACGGACGGAACTGATGAACGGGCCTTCGAAATGGATGCCGAGAATATCGGCGCAGCAGTCATCGGACTGGTGCTGGCAGGAAATGTAGCCGGCGATGCCTTCGGCGCTGCGGCAGATGGATTCCGTGCTGGCCGTGGCGGTGGTGGCGACGAAGGAGGTGGTGCCGTGAGCGGCGAGCATGCGCGATACGGCTTTGAGCGCGTCTTCGGTCGCTTCCATCACGTCGTGGCCGCCCGCGCCGTGAATGTGCACATCGAGGAAGCCGGGGCTGGCGATTTTGTCCGTCGCGATGATTTCGCGCGCGCCGGCGGGCAGAGTGACCGCGCTGCGCGGCCCGACCGATTCAATTACGCCGTCGCGAAAGAGAATTGCGGCATCGGGAATTTCCGTGGCGGGAGTGAAAGCGCGGGCAGCATGAATCAGAGTTGTGGACATGGCGAACTTTTATCGTAACGGAAATTCCGCCAGCCGCAAAACAAAACGGGCAGGAAGTGTCTTCCTGCCCCGTCCGCACAACTTAGTTGTGAAAGGCTACTTGGCCATTTCGATGCTGGTAAGCTTCAGGGCGCTACCGTCGGCGGTGCCTTTCACGATGACGTGGTGGCCGGCGTGGGGCGCGACTTTGTCCTGCGCGTCAATTGTGTAGACCTTTTTGTCGCTCTCGTTCACGAAGACATACTTGGCGCCATGCTCCTTGACGCACCGGGAGGCACACTCGGCGCTACCTTCCTGGGCGTTTTTCGCACCGCACATGTCGTCGGAAATCCAGCCGGTCCACGAGCTGTCAGCAGGCGAAGCAATGGAAGCGGCGAACAAGGCCAGGGTAGGCAAAAAGAAAAATCGCGATTTCATGGGGAGTCTCCTCAAAAGCATCAGGTCAGTCTAAGCGCGGACAATTTCAGACTCGCATAACGAGTAAACTGTGTCCAGTCGGCGCAAAGTACCTGTACTTTTCGTTTCACGCCGTTCCGCATTACGGCAGTTCCCGAGGTTCCGCCGAAACAATGCGACTGACAGATCCTGGATCGTGTCAGTTGCTCGAGCGGAAGGGCTTCATGGCATAATCAAACAACGTGAGCCGGAAAAAACTGAAAAACGTTGCGAATACGCTGTGCCAGATGTTTTGTGGCTGGCGACTGCATGGATCGAAGCCGATGCTCGTGCGATTGGGCTCGGGCCGCCTCGTCATCGATGCCCTAACTGGGCAGTGCGAGTTCGAGGGTAAACCGATAGCGCAGTTGCCAATCGCCCTGGAGTTAGTTGGCTGGACGCGCCAGGACTTGGAGAAGCACGGTCTCCCGGCTACAGTTCTTGCCCGCGCGCATCTTTCGGCCAAACTTTCTTTCAGCGAGATACCGTGGAAAACGAAGGGCAAAGAAACTTTCTATAAGGGGGGCGGCGCCGTGCGTTCGGAGAAGATGCACCGGTGCATTTTCGAGTGCGCGAGTGAAGTAGCAACCAAAGAAGCTGTGTATCTTTCAAAGCAGGTAGAAACTCAAGAGTGGCCCGTTGGTTGGCCGACGGAATGACGACAAACTTGAAGGTATCCGAATTCTCAAACATGTTTACAAAGGGATGGACCAGGTTTTTCCGCCATGAACTAGTCTGCAGCGGGATAGTGCTGATTGCGGCGCTGGTGGCGGCGCCGGCGGGATGGGCGCAGGGCGTGGCGCAGGGGCCACCGCCACCGCCCACGGCGAAGACGATCAAGTGCAAGGATCGCGCCGTTTCGATATTTGAAGACGTCACGGAAAAAGCGGGGATTCGCTTTTCACACACTTCCGCGCCGGAAAGCCGATACATCATTGAGTCCATGAGTGGCGGGGTGCTGCTGCTTGATTATGACCGCGACGGCTGGCTGGACATTTATTTCACGAATGCGCCGACGGTGGAGATGGCATTGAAGGGGCAGTACGCGCGTGGCGCCCTTTATCACAACAATCACGACGGCACGTTCACCGATGTCACCGACAAAGCGGGCATCGGGAAGCCGTGCTTCGCAATGGGCGGCGCGGTCGGCGATTACGACAACGACGGCTGGCCGGACATTTACGTGACTTGCTATGGCGGCAACGTGCTCTATCACAACAATGGCGACGGCACGTTCACGGACGTCACCGCTAAGGCTGGCGTGCGTGACGGGCGATTTTCCACGGGCGCAGCGTTTGGCGATTACGATGGCGACGGTTTTCTGGACCTGATGGTCACCAACTACGTGGACCTGGATATTCATCACCCGCCGGCTTTCGGCAGCAGCGTCACCTGCAAATACATGGGGATTGATGTGCAGTGCGGGCCGCGCGGATTGAAGGGCGCGGGCGATTCGCTGTTTCACAACAATGGCGACGGAACGTTTACGGACGTTTCGAAGAAGGCCGGAGTCGACGATCCCAATGGCTATTACGGGCTGACGACCGTGTGGGCGGACTTCAACAACACGGGGCGGCCGGATATTTATGTCGCGAACGATTCGACGGCGGGATTTCTTTACCGGAATGATGGAAAGGGAAAATTCACGGACATCGGACTCGAATCCGGGACGGCGCTCGGTGAAGACGGTCATGAACAGGCGGGTATGGGCGTGGCGATTGGCGATTATCTGCACACGGGGCGGCCTTCGCTGGTGGTGACGAATTTTGCGCTGGACAACAGCCCGCTGTATCGCAACGACGGCAAGTGGGACTTTCAGGATGTTTCTTACCCGTCGGGAATCGGGTTGCCTTCGGTGCCGTTTGTGAAATGGGGCGTGGCGTTCGTGGATTTGGATAACGATGGCTGGCTGGATCTGGTCACGGTGAACGGCCATGTGTATCCGCAGGTGGACACGCTGCACACTGGCGCGCGCTACCGTGAGCCGAAACTGGTGCAATACAACCAGGGCGACGGAACGTTTTGCGATGCCAGCGAGCAATCCGGCGCGGCGATTACCGAGCCACGAGTTTCGCGCGGGTTGGCGGCCGGTGACCTTTTTAACGACGGCAACATGGATCTGGTTGTGGAAGATTTGCAGGGAAGCCCGATGGTGTTGCGGAATCCCGGGCTGCCGGGGCGTCACTGGGTGAGTTTCGAACTGGCGGGGACAAGGAGCAATCGCCTGGCAATCGGCGCGCGGTTGAAACTCGTAGCCGGCGGAATGACGCAGACCGAGGAGATTCACAGCGGTGGCAGCTATCTTTCGCAAAACGACCTGCGCGTGCACTTCGGATTGGGAAGCGCGGTGAAAATCGAGAGCCTGGAGATCCGATGGCCTTCAGGCGCGGTGGAGGTGCTGAAAAATTTGGACCCCGACAAGTTTTACAGCGTGCTGGAAGGGCAGGGAATCGTGCCGGCGGAGAAAATCCGGCCGGCGGGGCTTGCGAAGAAGCCCTGAGTGTAGCGCCAGAGCACGGCAATCGCCCGCAATAGGCGAACTCGGTTACAATGCTTTGCACCAGCGCCTGATAAAACCTGTACTCGAGAAAAGGAAAAATTAGATGAGAAAAATGGGAATTGTTGGATTTGCTTCACTGCTGACTTTTGCTGTATGCGTGTTTTTTTCCAGCGAGAGAACGCACGCGGCCGGCGCCGCGGCGGCCGCGTCGGGCTATAAAGTTTCCGGGAAAATTCCGGTGGCTGGCGAGGGAGGGTGGGACTACCTGGTGGTGGACGCCGATGCCCGGCGCCTGTACCTTTCACACTCGACGCATGTGGTGGTTTTCGACGTGGATTCTCATGCGGTGGTTGGAGATATTCCAGACACGCCGGGAGTGCACGGGATTGCCCTGGCGCCTGAAATGGGGCGGGGCTTCATCAGCAACGGCCGCGGCAACTCCGTGACCATTTTTGATTTGAAGACGCTGAAGACGATCGGCACGGTTCCCGCGGGCACGAACCCGGACGCGATTTTGTATGACGGCGTCACCAAGCGCGTGTTCGCGTTTAACGGCCGGAGCAAGGATGCCACGGTGATTGACGCGGCCGAAGGAAAAGTGCTGGGCACGTTTCCGGTCGGCGGCAAACCGGAATTTGCCGCGACCGATGGCAAGGGCAGCGTGTACGTGAACGTGGAAGACACCAGCGAACTGCTGCACATTGACGCGCAAAAAATGACGGTCCTGCATCGTTGGCCGCTGGCTCCCTGCAAGGAGCCCTCCGGGCTTGCGATGGACACGAAAACGCGCCGGCTCTTCGCCGTTTGTGACAACGAAATGATGGCCGTGGTGGATGCGGACTCCGGGAAGGTGGTCGCGACACCCAAAACCGGAGAAGGGGCCGACGCGGCGGCGTTTGATCCTGGGACGAACCTGGCTTTTTCATCGAATGGGGAGAGCAGCACGTTGACCGTGGTCCATGAAGACGCGCCGGACAAATATTCCGTGGCGGAAAACGTTCCGACGAAGAAGAGCGCGCGCACCATGGCGCTCGATCTGAAAACGCATACGTTATATCTGCCGGCAGCGGACATGATTCCCCCGGCCGCCGGGCAAAAGTGGCCCAGCGTGAAGCCAGGAACGATGGAACTGCTGATCGTCTCGAAGTAACTCTAGAATTAAATTCTGCCGGTTTCCCCGGGTTGCGCGCCGTGATGGGAACCGGCAGACTGATTTCTGTCGCCGATTGAGCAAGGAGCGAGGGAATGGACGAGTCTGTCGAGGCTCCCGGAGCGCCCGAAACCGAAGCCGCGCAAACCGTTTCGCGATTCAAATGGATCGGCTGGTCCAGTCTTTTCCTGGCGCTGGTGCAGAGCGTGTGCACGATATTCGTGGCGCTCAGCGGCTTGCGGCTGTTGCTTGGAGCCGCGGCCTTCGGCGCGGCCATCGGCGTGATGAAATTTGCCGACGAGAGAATTCACATTGATGCCGTACGAATCCCGATGCTGATGTTTGCGCTGGCGGGCGCGGTGTTCAATCTGGTGGCATTGTGGCAGGTACGACGGTTGCGGGGACGCGCAGCTTCGGCGTGGAGGCAAAAGACAGTTTCACGGCGCAAGTTCGCTTCAGAGGGAGTGCAGTTGACCTTGTCGGTGCTGACGCTGATCCTGCTGGCGGTGGAATCCTACTATCACCTGCGCAACACACATCATTTCTAATCTGGTCTAATCTGGCGCGTAATCTCAAGAATCTTACGCGGAATCGTTCTTCGGTTTTGCCGGTTCGCGAATCACCTGTTCCAGGCGTGCGTGCAGCCGTTCGCTGTAACCCACCGGAAGTTCGTAAGTGCGATTATCCGCGGTCAGAACCAGGATATTCCGCGTCGAATCCAGAATCGCGGAGCAGACTTCGCAATTCTCCAGGTGCTTCTCGATGTCCATGAGCAGCTTGGGATCGAGCTGCTGGTCCAGAAATTCGGAGATGTGCTCCCAAACTTGTTTGCACTCCAGCGTCATTGAAACATCCTCCCGAAGAAACCCTTCTTTGCCGGAGCGGCCGTACGCAGATAGGGGACGAGCATTTTTTGCAGCAGCATCCGCGCCCGGTGTAACCGCACTTTCACGAGCGTAATATTGATGCCCAGCGCGCTCGCCGTTTCTTCCTGGTTGAGCTCCTCAAGGTCCCGCAGCACCAGGACCTCGCGGTAGATGGGAGGCAGTTGTTCGACGGCCTCTCGTAATTTCTGGCGCATCTCTTTTTTCTCCAGCGCCTCGGACGGAATCTCCCGCCAGTCGGTCAGCACCGCGGGCGTGAAATCCCCTTCGCGGTCTTCCCTGGTTTCGTCCAACGATTCCAGTTGAGCCGCCTTGGCTTTGCGGAGCCGCTGGCGCGCTTCGTTCATGGCGATGGTCACCAGCCAGGTGCTGAACTTGGCGTCGCCGCGAAAACTTTTCAGATGGCGGAAAGCGTTGATCATCACTTCCTGCGCGGCGTCTTCCGCTTCCTGCTCGTTGCGCAGCATGGTGAGGATGGAGAGATACACCATCCGCTCGTAAGGACGAATCAGCTCGTGGAAAAGATTGGTCTCACCCGCGATGATCCGGGCGATGAGTTCCTTCTCCCGCTCGACCGTGGCCGGCATGGGCAAACGCAGGGCTCCCTTCGGCTTCTTCTGTAGGAGTGGCGGTTCGCCCAAAGGTTACAGGAGTTTTGTCGTGGAGTGGAAGAGTTGTCGGGCGATTCGCGGGCGGCGATCGGACTCAACGCTTAAGGGACGAGAGCCGCTCGGGTCCGAGGGGAAACGAGCGGCTTCAAGATAAAGCGGTCCGGTACGGGTTACATTACCGGCGAACTGAACGATGCCTCGCCGAGGTTGACCTCCGCAAAAGAGCACCAGATCTGGACTTTGGCCACGTTTTTCACGTACTTGGGGAGGACGATTTCTTTCTTGTAGGATTCGCCGGCGTTCGCCTGGGTCTTCAGCTTGTCCAGCAGATATACGTTGCCACTGGAATCGACCACTTGCCAGTGCGGGTCTGGCGTATCCGGCACAACGAAGTCACTGGAGAGCGTCAAAATGCTTTTTCCGTCCCTAACGCTGTGGGTGACAGTGCCTTGGTTCACTTTGGGTCCCTTGAACTGCGACGAAGTGTGGGACCCGGTCTGCGCGATGGCGGTGGAAAATCCGAACGCCAACACGGAAAGCGCCAGGGCGACAGCGATGCCTTTTAGAAAACGAGAGAAATTCATGAAGTACCTCATCCTTGGGTTTCGAGATTCACGTGCCTGCCGCGAACTTTCCGCCAGAACACTTTGCTACAGGAAATACCAGAAAGCGCTGCGAGCCTGGCGGCTTTACGGAGACCGTGTGCCCATGCGATACGCGCATCACACAAAAGTTTCAGGGGAAATCGATATTTGTCAGGTCGGGCTGTGCAACAACTTTCGAAGGTCGGTTGGGGCGCCGAGAGCTGCCGACGTTCTATCTCTGCGGAACCCCTTGCCAAGCCGCCGAATCATCGCGAATATAAAGCATGCCGTGCTTGCGGACTGCTTAAAGCGCGTGTAAACGGCCGCCACGGCTCGAACCTGTGGATATCGCGGAACTTTCACCCACAGAAAAGGTCCCGAGAAGGATCATCATCCATGAAAGACAAAGTAGTTTTCATCACCGGCGCCAACGGAGGCCTCGGCACTTCGGTCACCCGGGCCTTTCTGCAGAAGGGCGCGAAGGTCATCGGCGGATCACTACGCATTACGGCGGCGGATTTCCCTCAACCCAATTTCGAAGCGATGGCGATTGATTTCAATAAATTGGATGAGATCAAGCGCGGCGTTGCGAAAATCGTCGAACGCAACGGGCGGTTGGACGTGCTGGTGCATGTGCTTGGAGGGTTTGCCGGTGGCCCCTCCGTCGTGGAAACCAGCGACGCGATGTGGGAACAGATGCAGAACATCAATCTCACCTCGGCGTTTCGTGTCTTCCGCGAATGCATTCCCCACCTGCGAAAATCGAAAGCCGGGCGGCTGATTGCCATCGGCAGCCTGACGGCCGCGCAGCCGCACGCAAATCTTGGCGCTTATGTGACGTTTAAGGCGGCGCTGGCCATGCTGGTACAGACAGTGGCGCTTGAAAACGCAGACGCGGGAGTGACCGCAAATGTCATCCTGCCGGGCACCATGGACACGTCCGTGAATCGCAAAGCCATGCCCGATGCCGATTTTTCGAAATGGGCAAAGACCGATGACGTGGCCGATCTGATTCTTTCGCTGGCGGACGAGCAGGCCAGACATCTTACGGGCCTGGCCATCCCGATCGAAGGCGGCCGTGGCTGAAGGCTTTACAAGCTTTGTGGTTCGCGCGATGAATGCCTATGCGCCGACAGGCGGCCTGTAGTATCCAGGCTCTTGATTCGTTTTTCGGTTCGAGATTTGCTGAAACTTCTGCGCATTTTTCGACTCTCATCGGATAGGGGGTTCTCTCGCACTCAGGCCCCCCGGAACCGAAAGGACACAGATCGTGACGATGAAGTTCCTGCAATCTCCTTTCTTGTACGCCGCCGCTGCTGGCTTGGCGGCCTTGATGGTGATTTCCGCTTTCGGGCGGAGTGACGGCGCGGCCGCGACCCGCGAACCGGGGAGCGAGCCGCGAGTGGTGGTAGTCGAATTGTTCACTTCGGAAGGATGCTCGAGCTGCCCTCCCGCCGACGCCTTGCTGAAGAAATTAAGCGAGCAACAATCCGTGCAAGGCGTGCAGATCGTAGCCCTGGAAGAGCACGTGGACTATTGGAACCATCTTGGCTGGAAGGATCCATATTCCGCAGCCGAATTCTCGCAACGGCAGAGCGACTACGCACAGGTGTTCGGCACAGACGGCGTCTACACTCCACAGATGGTTGTGGATGGGCAAAACGAATTTGTGGGGAGCCGCAGCCTGGCGGCGCGAGAAGCGATCGAAAAGGCCGCCAATCAGCCGAAAGCGGAGATCGTACTTGTTCCCATTGCGAATTCCTCGCCCGCCAAGCCTACATTTGAAGTGCAGGTCAAAAGCCTGGGCGGAATTTCGCCGCGTGAGGCAACGGAGCTCTGGCTGGCGGTAACGGAAAAAGGCCTGCAAACAGATGTAAAAGCGGGAGAAAATTCGGGTGAAACCCTGAAGCATGCAGCGGTTGTGCGCAGTCTGCGAAAAATCGACACCTTGCGCGATCCCGCCGGCTACAAGCATCAAATTCAACTCGCCATTGATTCAGGATGGAAAAAGGAAAATCTTGCGATGGTGGTGTTTCTCGCGGAAAAAAGATCGCGCAAAATCATTGGCGCTGCTGCGATGCGCCTCGACCTCGCACGTGCCCCCCAGTAGTCCGGGAACAATTGGTTCCGGGAGCCAGGCTTCCACATCTTGCGTTTCAAGATTTGCACTCACAGGCGAGCGGTGAGCACCGGGGAGGTAGCCTGGCATACCAGTTTGTGAGCGATTGCTGACGGGAGTTGTCCAGTAAATCTAGCCGAGGGTGGCTTCCAGAACTTCGCGCAGGAGTTCCTTTTTCTGTGGCGTGAGCTTTCCGCCCTGCGCCGTCAGATAGAAAACGTCGATGGCCTTCTGGCCCTCAGTGTCGATCAGGGCCACGTCGATGTTGCATCCCTGGCGCGCCAGCGCGGAACCCACTTCATACAAAAGCCCGGGCCGGTCCTGGGTGACCACTTCCATCAGCGTGGAGTGGTCGGATGAGTTGTCGTCGAACTGGATGGAAGTGCGGAACGTGACTTTTGGCGGTTTTGCCACCGCGGCGGCTAGCCGGCCCTTCAGCAAGGGTTCAAGGGGTTGCTTGCCGTTCACAACATCCGCGATGCTATGTTGAAACCGCGCTCGCTCGCCGGGGTTCAGTTCGAGCGTATGGTGCAGGTCAACGAAGTGGAACGTGTCCAGCACGACGCCGGCGGAATTGGCGAACGCATCCGCTTTCACGATGTTCATGCCCCACGCGGCCAGGACTCCGGAAATCGCGGCGAACAAGGCCGGGCGATCCGCGGACAATAGTGTGAGTTCAAAAGCGTGGTGCCGCTCCTTCAAATCGGTCTGTACAGGTTGCACACCGAGTTTCTGGTAAAGCGCAAAGTGCAGCGCCACTTCCTCCGGCGAATGGACGGCGAGATACCTGCGCGGGAAACCTTCGAGAAAACGCCCGATCTCTGCCTTGGAGGCGGCTTCGGATTGGCGGCTGACCTGGTCGAGCAGCAAGGCTTCGTCGGAAACGTGCAGGCGGTCGCGGTCCACGGTGCGGCTGAAATGATTTGACGTGGCCACAAACAATTGCCAAAGCATTTCCGATTTCCACGGAGTCAGCGCCTCCGGATTTACGGCGTGAATATCGGCGTAGGTGAGCAGGCAAAGGCGCTGCAGGCGCTCCTGGCTGCCGACGACTGCGGCGAAACCGGAAACGGTGGAGGGATCGAAAATGTCGCGGCGCTGGACGGTGGCGGACATGTCCAGGTGATGCTCGATCAGGAAGTGCACTTCGCTTTTTTCTTCGGGACTGAGTTTCAAGCGGTCGGCGGCCGTTTCGAGCGCTTGCAGGCTGCCGGCAACGTGGCTTTCGACCGGCATGCCCTTGCCGACGTCGTGAAGCAGGAGCGAGAGGATGAGCAGGTCGCGACGATCCACCGTTCGCCACAAGGGAGCGAAGTGCGAGCCGCGCGGGTCCGGCGGTGCGGCGAGTTCCTGCAAGTGCTCGATGGCGCGCAACGAATGTTCGTCCACGGTGTAGCGGTGGTAGAAATCCCGCACCACCAGCGAATCGATGGTCCGGAATTCCGGCAATGCTTCGGTCAGCAGGCCCAGGCGGTGCATCGGGCGCAACGCCAGAGAAGGGAACGCGCCACCGAGGATTTCGCTCAATGCCAGCCAGGTGATGCGGGTATTCTTGTGCTGCAATTCCGGATGCATCATGATGTACGCGATGCCGCGCTCCGCGTCGCGGCTCAATGGGATTCCGAGGCGCGACGATTCGGCAAGCAGCGCATAAATCGTTTGCCGGTCAGAGAATGCCTGCTCGTTGGTCAATTCCAGCAAACCATCGCGCACGGCGAACGCTCTTCCGCTTCCAGCCTCGATCTTTCCGCCCGGCATGGCGTTCATCAAGCGCTGGCGCAGGGAAAGCTGCGTCACCTGTCGCTGCTCCATGTACCGCAGCAACTGGCGGTTCAGCGTGCGCGCGTGGCGGAAGTAGAGGCGCATCCACTCGGCGGCGTTCCGGCGCAGATTGTCGTCGATGCCCAGGGAATGTTCCGCGGCTTCAGCCTGCAGTTCGTAGGTGAGCGTATTGTCGTTGCGTCCGTTACTGTAATGCAGGAAGCAGCGGATACCGCTCAGGAACTCCACGGCGTTCCGCGTCAGCTCATCTTCGTTCAGCGGGCTGATGCGCGGGTCGCGGCGATCGCCGGCAAGTTGGCGCATCCAGAGCGTCGCATGGTAATCGCGCAGGCCACCCGGCGCTTCCTTTACGTTGGGTTCCAGATGGAAGATCGTATTGCCATAGCGCGCCAGGCGTTCGCGGGTGAGGCGCTGGAGTTCCGAAAGCAACAGCGGCCGGGCCTGTTTTTCGGGACCGAACAAAACCTTTGCGTCCAACTTTTCGAAGAGTTGCGCATCGCCGTCCAGAAAGCGACGATCCAGCATCGCAAGATGAAATTCGGAGTTGGATTCTTCGATGTGCCGGCACTCATCCAGCGTGCGGCCGGCCGAGCTTACGCGAAAGCCGAGATCCCATAGGGTGCGCGAAAATTCAGAGATCAGAGGCCGAAACTCTTCCTCGGCCTTTTCGTTGCCGAAGAGAAACAACAAGTCCAGGTCCGAATAGGGAAAGAGCATCTCTCGGCCATAGCCGCCGAGGGCCAGCAGGGCCATGCCCTGCGCGGGAGTGCTGCGAACGCGCAGCAATTCGCCGAAGACTTTCTTGATCGTCCCGTCCGCGAGTTCACACAACTGCCGTAGCGTCTCCCGGGCGCCAGCGCCGCTCTCAAATAGTTTACGAATCCGCTCCCGCTGAGCTTCGCATTGCGGCCCAAGCTCAGAAAGCGGAGTGACCTGCGGTTCTTCCATGGTTTTGCTTTTCGGGCGAAAGCTTGGAACCAGACCTGGGCGCGGAGAGGACATCGGGATCCTTACAGAGCGCTTTCGCCGCGTTCCTCGTTGCGGATACGGATGGCTTCTTCAACCCGGCTCAGGAATATCTTACCGTCTCCGATTTTTCCTGTCTTGGCGCTCTTTAAAATCGTTTCTACGGCGCGATTTACCAGGTTGTCCGGCAGCACCAGCTCGAGTTTGATCTTGGGAAGCAGATCCACCGTGTATTCGCGGCCGCGGTAGACCTCCGTGTGGCCCTTCTGCCGGCCGTGGCCGCGCACTTCCGTCACCGTCATTCCGTCAATGCCGATTTCCAGCAGTGCGTCTTTCACCGATTCGAACCGCGACGGCTGAATGATCGCTTCAATTTTCATCATACGGATCTCTGCTCCCGCCTGGCGTTATTCCCGAATCCCATCCTTAGCTTCACGATTCCAGGTTGTAAGCTTCTTCTCCATGCTGGGTGATGTCCAGCCCCTCGATTTCCTGGTCTTCGGTCACGCGAACGCCAGTGACCGCGTCCACGATTTTCAAAATCACGATGGTGCCGACGATGGCGAAGACCCACGCCAGCAAAATGCCCATAAGCTGGTTGCCGACCTGGCCCCAGTGTCCATCGAAGCCGCCGACGGCTTTTCCGTCGCCATAAATCGGATTGATAACCATGCGCGCGCAAACGCCCGTTAGCAGCGCGCCGATGGTGCCGCCCGCGCCGTGCACGCCGAAAGCGTCGAGCGCATCATCGTATCCGAAAATGGCTTTGAATTTCGTGACCATCCAGTAGCAGAAGGCTCCCGCGACGAAGCCGATGCCCAGCGCGGAGAGTGGGTCAACAAATCCCGCGGCTGGCGTAATCGCTACCAACCCGGCGACTGCTCCCGAAATCGCGCCGAGGGCGCTGGCTCGCCCATTTTTCAGCCATTCCGCCGCGCTCCAGCTTAATGCTGCGGCCGCGGCCCCGAAATGCGTGGCCACAAACGCGCTGCTCGCGAGCCCGCCAGAGGATAGCGCGCTGCCGGCGTTGAAGCCGAACCATCCGACCCACAGCAAGCAAGCGCCGATGAAGCTCAGCACCAGGCTGTGCGGCGGCATTGGCTGCTTGGGATACCCCACGCGCTTTCCCATGTACAGTGCGCAGACCAACGCGGAAACGCCCGAGGTGATATGCACCACAGTGCCGCCGGCGAAATCCAGCGTCGGGAATCTTCCGCCCAAGGAAGCGTTCAGGAATCCGCCTTTGCCCCAGACCATGTGGGCCATCGGCGCGTAGACGATCAGGAACCACAGGGTCATAAAGAGCAGCGTGCCGGAAAATTTCATGCGCTCGGCGGTTGCGCCGGTGATCAGCGCGGGCGTGATGACCGCAAACATCAACTGGTAGACCATGAAGGTTAGTTGCGGGATCGTCGCCGCGTAATCCGCATTGGGAACAACGCCGACGCCCCGCAGCATTGCAAACTGGAAATTCCCGATCACCGGCCCGCTGCCGCCGAAGCAAAGACTGTAGCCCACCAGCGCCCAAAGCACGGTGATCAAGGCCATCAGCGCGAAGCTCTGCATCATGATGGCCAACACATTCTTGTGACGCACCAGCCCGCCGTAGAAGAGCGCCAGGCCCGGTCCGGTCATCATCAGCACCAGGGCCGCGCTCACCAGCATCCAGGCGTTATCCGCAGAAGACTGCGCCGCAGTCACTCTCTGGTCCAATTGGTTCAGCTTGTCCGCGACGCCTTTCGTCGCATCCGGGGAGGTAGCGCTGGCGGCAGGCGAGCCAACTGGTGAGGAAGCGGGGGGCTGTTGTGCGCGAATGGGGAGGGTGCTCAGAACCAGGGTCAACATGCAACAACACAAAATGCCCATACGCTTCATCGCTAAGTTCTCCGGAGCGAAAGGTTTGAGCCCGCCCATTACAGGGTCAACCGCTGATTGTTACGGGGAATGTTCACTTGATCGCCCAGATTATACGCATGGGACTTGGATGGCGGCGCTTGAAATTTAGCTGGAAAAGATTCGTTTTTCGGATGCTTGGGCTTCTAAGGCCTTCCTTTTTATTTCGCCTGCGAAGTGGTCGGCATCACGGGTGGGGCGCGGAATCCGGTATCCGTTGGTCACGGCGAGGGTTAACCGGACCGAAGTTTCGAGGCTGACGCGATGGCCTTGCGAGACATAGATGGGCCGAACCCCTGCGCGAGTGCGCACCACGGCTCCGATTCGCTCGCCCCCGGCTTTTTCATCGATCAGCAGCGTCCAGCTCCCGGCCTTTTGCGGCAGGGCCTTGTGCGACCCGATCAGCAGGCTCTTCGCGCAGCCGATCGAAGGGCGGTCCAGTACCACGCCGAGGTGCGAAGCCAGCCCCATCCGGCGCGGGTGCGCATACCCCTGCGCATCGCAAAACAGCAAGTCGGGCATGGTCTGCAATTTCCTCAGGGCAGCGAGCAGCACCGGAATCTCCCGGAAGCTTAACAATCCCGGCACGTAAGGAAAATCCAAAGGCAAAATCGAGTATGCGCGTTGCAACTCCTCCATTTCGGGAAAGCGATACATCACCACGCAGCCGATCGCCCGATTGGCCGCTCGCAAACGATTCCAGCGGCCTGCGGGTTCTTTCAGCGCCTGCGATTCCGTGAGCACAAACGAAGCGTCCAGTCCGGCCACCGTCCGGATCTGGCCGAACGCGTCTTCGCCGTTCCAGTGGGTTCGCAACTCCTCCTGGATTTTACGCGCCTCGGCGGGAGTCACATCCCAGCGGTGCCCGTGAACAACCCCAATTGGCTTGTCCTTCATCCTTATCATCGTATAATGCAAAGGCCGCCAGCACTCGGATGCGCCGCGGCCACCCGGCAACTCTGCAAACCTGGAACTAAGGGAACATTGCAATGACTCTGCATCCACCTTTGGAAATTTCTTCGCGGGAAGCCAACGGCATTCACTTTGTGGATGTCCACGGACGGCTGACCATCGGCGATCCAAGCGAACATCTGAGCGCGTTCATGCAAAGGCTGGTGGCCGAGGGCGCGCGCAAGGTGATCGTCAATCTGAACGAAATTCCGCAGATCGACAGCTCGGGCATCTCGGCGATTGTAAAACTTTCCATCTCTCTCGCGCGCCAGGGAGGCGGGCTGCACCTCGTCTGCGGGGAAGGCCGCGTGCGCGACGCGCTGACGGTCACGCGCTTAGTCGAAGCCATCCCCACCTACGAAAACGAAGCCGCCGCCCGCGCCAGCTTTTAATTTCCTATGAATTAAAGTTAGAAGAGAAGCCGAAAATCATCCGCCCTTTTTGAGTTCGGCGAGAACCATTTTGGCGAGTTCTTTCAGGGTTTCGAAGACGCCGGTGCCATTGATGGCGATTCCTTCGATTATCGGCTCGCCCTTTTTCTGGAGTTGCTTTTTCAGTTCATCCACCGTCATGGCATTCGGCAGGTCGCGCTTGTTCAACTGCAGCACGTAGGGAATCGTGTCGAAGTTCAGGTTGTGTTCCTTCAGGTGCTCTTGCAGGTTTTCCATAGTTTCGAAGTTTGCGTCCAGGCGTTCTTCCTGCGAATCGGCCACGAACACCACTCCATCCGCGCCTTTCAGGATCAGCTTGCGGCTGGCCTCATAGAACACCTGTCCTGGCACGGTGTAAAGGTGAAAGCGGGTCTTGAATCCGCGTACCGTCCCCAGGTCGAGCGGAAGAAAATCGAAGAACAGCGTGCGATCGGTCTCCGTGGCGAGCGAAACCATCTTGCCCTTCAGGTTCTGGCCCGTGTGGTCGTAGATCCACTGCAGGTTGGCGGTCTTTCCGCCGAGACCCGGACCGTAATACACGAGCTTGCAATTAATTTCGCGCGCAGGAAAGTTTATGAAAGGCACGAGTCGTTAACCTGAGTTACATCTCAAACTTATAGCACACGCCTGCAGAGCAGGCCAGCACTCCGCCATGCTCCCGCTGATGGAAAAGACTGTTACCAGTGTCGTGGAGAAGCGCCATTTTCTAAAACGTTATTTTCAGTGCTGCTCCCGGTCGGTAAAGGCTATCGAACTCGGCACGCGGTTCAGCAATCGGGGTATTCCTGTCCGCATTGACGTGTGTCAACGCCTCTGCTAGCATTCGCGCCATGGCGAAAGTGCAGAAAACCTCCTCCAGCTCCTCCGGGCGTTCCAAGGGCTCCTCCAAGAGCGCCGCTAAATCAAAGAAAAAGAACACGTTACCGGCTCCTCCACCGCAGCGGGGCGGCGTTGAAATGGTGGATCCCCTCGTTCGGGCGCAAATGAAGCTCTACGAAGAGGCCATGGGATTGTTTCACCAGCAGAAATTTCAGCGCTCCAAACAGGAGCTTGAGAAGGTTTTGGAAGGCCCGAGCAAGGAACTTGCCGATCGCGCGCGCACCCACCTGCGTATTGTCGAACAGCGCATGAAGCCTTCTTCCGAGCAGAATCCGAAGTCGCCCGAAGAGCATTACCAGCGCGGCGTGGCCATGATGAATCTCGGCCGCTGGGACGAAGCCCGCGAAAGCCTGGAGAAAGCTCGCAAGCTGGCGCCGAAGGCGGATCATATCCATTACGCCCTTGCTGCGCTTGATTGCCTTACGGGCGAAGCCGATTCCGCGATGGCCAATCTGAAAATCGCCATCGACCTGCGTCCCGCGAATCGCTTTCACGCGCGCAATGACGAAGACTTCGCCTTCCTTCAGGAAGACCCCCGCTTCACGGAATTGCTGTATCCTGAAAAAGATGGTTACGCCGGGTAATCCTGCTCGCCCGGCTCATCCGGTAATCTCAAACAGGTTTTTTGCCATGGGACGTTATGCCTCGCCTTCCCTCGTCCGTCCAGCCACGATGGAGCTCAATCGACAGGTGAAGCTCCGGGCTGGGCCGGGATTCTTCGATAACTGGGCTGCGCGTGAAAAAAAAGTCAGCTAATAAAAACCAACCAGTTCGCGGCCTGCGCGTTGTCGCCCTGGGCGGCGGCACGGGGCTTTCCGCGCTGTTGCGCGGCCTCAAAGAACACGTGGTGCGCGGCTCCGATCAGGCGCCGACGCGCGAGCGGCCGATCTCCGATTTGACAGCGATCGTTACGGTCACGGATGACGGCGGCAGTTCCGGCCGGCTGCGCCGCGAGAATCGCATGCTGCCGCCTGGGGATATCCGCAATTGCATGGTGGCGCTGGCCAAAGACGAAGCGCTGCTCAGCCGCTTGTTTCAATACCGGTTTCAGGCGGGCCGCGGACTGATTGGCCACAACTTCGGCAATCTTTTCCTCACCGCGCTCACGCATGTTACGGGCGATTTCGCCGAGGCGGTCCGTGTGTCGAGCAAGGTCCTCGCCATTCGTGGACGCATCTTTCCTTCCACGATTTCCAACGTTCACCTGGTCGCCACGCTCGTCAACGGAAAACGCATTCAGGGTGAAACCAGCATTTCCCGCAGCAAGATTCCCATTCGCAAAATTGAACTCAGTCCGCGCGGCGCCCGCCCGCTTCCCAAAGCCATTGAAGCGATTCAGCAGGCCGACCTGATTCTGATGGGACCCGGCTCACTCTATACCAGCGTGATTCCAAATTTGCTGATTCCCGAAATTGCGCAGGCCGTGGTGCGTTCGCGGGCGCCGCGCGTCTACGTTGCGAACTTGATGACCCAGCCGGGCGAAACCACGCACTACACGCTGAGCCAGCACCTTCGCGCGATTGAAAACCACGTCGGGAAACGCATCATCAACTATGTGATCGCAAATCGCCGATCGGTTTCGCCGGAGGTGGCGCGGCGGTATCGCGCGGAAGGCGCCGAACCGGTCGAGATCGATAGCGCGAATGTCGCGAAAATGAAAGTCCGCCTGCTGGCCGACCACCTGCTCGAAGAACACGGCGTGATTCGCCACAACTCGCCGCGCCTCGCCAGCCTGCTGGTTAAGGAATTCCTGCGTCCGTAAGCCGCCGGCCAATTCGTCGCCTTTTCCGGCAAAATACAACCTCTTTGAAACTCGCGGGAAGAAATCGAATGTAGGCATTGGCATCCGCCGGAGGTAGTCTCCTGCACAATTTCACCCCGCGAAACGGCCACTTTAATTGGCTACTGGTGTCTAATAGATAGAGTTCGTCCGCTAAATCAAAACCGCGCATGGCATTTCTTCGTAAAGGCTTTCTTAAATCCGCCAACCGCCGCAATGAGCTACATTGCCGGATCGATCCCATCCCTTACCTCGGCCTCAGTTTTGTGTTGCTTTGCGCATTCATGACGAGCACGCCGATGATTACGCATTCGAGAATACTCAACTTATTTACTGGTTCCCACTCGCATCCGACGCCTGCGGCCAGGAGGTGGGATTCCATACATATCCAGATAACTCCTGATGGCTCTATCTACTTTGGTGACTCTATGGTTGCAATCGACGAATTGCCAAATAGAATCCGCGACGCGACCTTGAACGGCGCCGAAAAGAAAGTCTATCTTGCCGTTGATGTCCGGGCGCGCTATGGCGATGTCGAAGCCGTGCTCGCGCAAATTCGTCTTGCTGGTCTCCAGAAGGTTTGTTTCCTCACCAATTAACTAAATTCCTCCAACAGTTTTCCGCACGCAAACTACCGCCCCGCTTAAATTCCAGCTAACATTCTTCGTGCAAGAAACAAATCTCCACGGAGCGAGTCCATGTCCACTTTCGGCCTTATCGAATACAAAGACGCCAATCCCGCCGTCAAAGCCGTTTACGACGACATCATGGCCACCCGCAAAACCGATTACATCAACAATTTCTGGAAGGCCATCGCCCACGATCCCGCGCTGCTCAAGCGCACCTGGGAAGATCTCAAGGCCATCATGGGGCCCGGCACCATCGATCCGCTGACGAAAGAACTCCTCTACATCGCCGTGAGCGTCACAAACAATTGCCAGTATTGCATCGCTTCCCACACCGCTTCGGCATTTGCGAAAGGCATGACCCCGGAAATGTTCAAGGAGCTTCAGGCCGTGATCGGCATGGCCAACGAGACCAACAAACTGGTCACCGGCTACCAGGTCGCCGTGGATGCCCGCTTTCAACCGCCGCTGGATGTGAACAAAAAGTAGCTCTTTGCGAATTTCCCCGGCGCGGATAAGCCGCGCCAAGGGAGACTCGTTCGCGCCCATTTCTAGTCTGCAACGCACCTTCACTCTTCGCGCACAATGTGTCCACCGTAGTACTTGCGTACTATATGGCCCCTTACCCCGCAATCCCACCATATAGAGGTAGAACCGGGAAGCCCGGGGTACGGGCCTGTCCGCATATGTCCAGCTAAAGCGAGTGGTTTATGACACCTGTCGTTAAAGACCCAGAGAACGCGGCCGCTCCAACCGCTCCCGGCGTTCCCGCGGCCCCTGGCGCGAACTCACCCGCGCGCCCGCAACCCGTTGCGCTCGAAGTTCCCGTCACAGTGAACGGCGCCCACTCCGTTGATAACTCCGACAAGCGCGAACCCTTTTCCGAACGCTCGCAGACCGTGCTGGTTTTCGGTCATGGTGCTGTGTTACGCATCTCCGCCCAGCTCGCTCCCGGGCAACTCGTGTTCCTCACCAACGAAAAAACCAAGAAGGAAGTTGTGTGCGTGGTCGTGAAGTCGAAGACGGACGGCAACGCCGTCGGCTACGTCGAGTTGCGTTTCACCGAACCCGCCCCGGGATTCTGGGGCATGCGTTTTCCTTCGGACACGGTTCTACCGCAACCAGCGGCACGTCCCGCCGCCCTCTCGTCTGCTCCGGCTCCGCCCAAAGCTGCGCCCGTTGTGCCGCCGGTGGCCGTGAAACCCTTAGCTCCAACGCTTCCAATCTCTGTTAAGTCTGTTGTTGCTGCGCCGCCAGGCCCAGCTGGTATTTCGCCGGAAATTTCCAAGACCCCAACGTCGCCGGTTTCGGTCGCTCCTCCTGTTGCCGTGCAATCCAAACCCGCAGCCGAGGCTGCGCTGCCAAGTGTTGCGTCCTCTCCCCTGTTTGCGCCCGTGGACTCGAAGCCAGTGATCTCGTCCGCAACCGGCGCGACCTCTGGATCCTCGAATCAATCGACCGAAGAGCTCAAGCAGCAAGCCGCGCGATTGCAGGAGCAGCTCAGCTCGCTGTTGTTCGCCGACGCGCCGAGGCCCTCCTCATCTGCGCCCGCGCCGACCCTCGAAAACACCACCGCACCGGAATTGGCACAGAAAGTTCTGAACCTTGCGGATTTGGCACCAGCGCCGGCTCACAGTCAGCCTGCAAAGAGCATCGCTCCTCCGCCGAAAGCAGGGCCGTCTTCGCTTGAAGTGGAAGAGATCAAGATTCCCTCGTGGCTGGCACCGCTGGCGCACGAATCGGATATGCAGACCGCCGTGCAAAGCTCCAGCGTAGAATCGAATTCGTTCCCGGAATTGGAATCGGTGGTTGCCGAAGTGCCGGAAGAAGGAATCAGTTTGGAGGCCGAGGAATCCTCGCGGCGTCCCGAAGTCGCCATCTTTGGCGGCCAGCTGCTTGGAGAATCTTCGCAACCCGCCGATGCGGCACCGTCCGGCTCAAAAATGGGACTTTTCCTCGGCATCGCGGCCTCGCTGCTGCTGGTCGCCGGGGGAGTTTGGTATTCGCGGCAACCTGGCAACGCGATTTCCGGCCTGATCGGCGGAAGCTCCGCTGCTTCGCAGCCAGCGGCTTCTGCAGCCGCGGCGCCGGAACCGGAAGTAACCAAGCCAATCAAACATTCCGAGGTTGTGACGTCCAATCCATCGCCGTCTCCGGCTTCGGTCAATCCGGCGGCACCGGCTGTTTCCACCGTCGTGAAGAACACGCCGGCTACTCCAGCTCCCCGAAACACGAATCCGATCGCGGCTTCGAGTCCAACTCCGAGTACGGTTCCAAGCCCGCGCAGTACGCCGTCCGTGGAAGAGGCGCAAAAACCTGCCTTGGGCGACGTCCGTTTGGCGAAGCCGCTCATCAATCGAGGCAAAGCATCTTCCGCGCCGGGCGAGTCCGAGCCCTCACTCGAGGTAACTGCAAGCGCCAACGATGCCGCGCCTCTCTCTGGTTTGAGCGCGTCTCATCGCAACGAGCCAGCCGCTCCCGTTCCGATTGGCGGTGATGTGAAGCCCGCGAAGCTGATCAAGTCCGTTCCGCCGGTCTATCCGGCGATGGCCAGGTCCCAACACGTATCCGGGAATGTTCAAATTGACGCTCTGATTGACGCGGACGGCAACGTTGGCGCGATGAAATTGCTTTCCGGCCCAACTCTGCTTCGCGACGCCGCGCTCCAGTCCCTGAAGCAATGGAAATATCAGCCTGCCGAACTCGACGGCAAACCCACGCCCATGCACTTGACGGTGACGCTGCAGTTTCGCGCCCAATAATTCTGTTCGTCAATTCGAAACCTGAAGGGCTATTTCGCAGTCAGTCGCGGTGCCATGCGGCACCCCTCCTGTGGGTTGTAACGCTGCAACGCCTGCAAAAAGAAAATGGAAATCACAATCCCGAAGAGCACGCACTGGCCCTAGAAGGAATACAGATCCCAAATCTCACCGCCGCTCTTCTTCAAGTAAACCGCGTTTAGAATCGCATCATGAAAGCGCAAACCCTCGGCGTAACGGAAAATCAGCGTTCCCAGCAGAAACCAGGTGCCAATCACGGCAAATCCCCATCGGGCCGCCGCAAAAAAGTTTTGCGCGAATCCAGAAGTTTCGCTTCATCATGTTTTGCAAATCCTATTGGGCCAATTGCCCGCCGTCAACGCCGTGTTGGTTTATTCGCTACCATCCGCGCCACTTCTTGCGACCACTTGCCTTGCGGTCTGAGAGTCCCCTTCGTATACTGGCCTCCCGGCCAATTTTCGGGCCCGGCGGGTGGGTAGCCCGCCCGCGACCTCCTTTTTGGCCTCACTTTTCACGCCTGCGCGACTCATACAGGCGAACTATGCTGTACAGCCGGCCGCTCCACGAGCTGTCCTGGCAAAGGAGAATTTTGCATGCCTCACACGCCTGCACCGGAAGAGATGAATGTCTACCAGAACGCCGAAGCGCGTTTTGAGGTGGCAGCGAACAAGCTTGGCCTTGAGCAGGGAATCTATCGTTATCTGAAATATCCAGACAAGGAAATCACGTTATACATCCCTGTCGGAATGGACAATGGGCAGCTTGAAGTTTTCACCGGCTATCGTGTGCTGCATTCAACCGTGCGGGGACCCGGCAAGGGCGGCATCCGGTTCGCGCCGGATGTCAGCATTGACGAGGTACGCGCTCTCTCTGCCTGGATGACATGGAAATGCGCCGTGGTGGACATCCCGTTTGGCGGCGCCAAAGGCGGCATCATTTGCGACCCGCGCAAGATGTCCCGCGGCGAACTCGAACGCCTTACCCGCCGATACACCGCCGAACTTTCTGACTGGCTCGGTCCCGAGCGGGATGTTCCGGCGCCGGACGTCGGGACCAATGAACAGACCATGGCCTGGGTGATGGATACCTATTCCATGCACGCCCGCCAGGCGACCACCGCGGTGGTTACCGGCAAGCCCATCGAACTCGGCGGCTCCCGGGGACGCCGCGAGGCCACTGGCCGCGGCGTGATGATCTGCGTGGACAAGGCCCTGGCCAAACTGGGGATGAAAAAAGAGACCACCCGCGTGATCATTCAAGGCTTCGGAAACGTCGGCTCGCTTGCAGCCGACCTGATGAAAAAGGCCGGGTACAAAATCGTGGGTCTCGCCGATATCGGCGGCGGCTTGTACAATGAAGGTGGGTTTGACGTTCCCAAGGTGATTGATTGGGTTTACACTCAGAAGAAGCCGCTGCAGGAATTCCCCGGAGGCGGCACCAAGATGAGCTCGCGCGAAGTGCTTTTCCAGCCGTGCGACGTGCTCATCCCGGCGGCTATCGAAAACCAGATCACCGAACAAAACGCCCACCAGGTGCAGTGCAGGATTCTTTGCGAGGGCGCCAACGGCCCGACAACGTGGCAGGCCGACGCAATTATTGACGCCAAGGGAGTCTTCACCGTGCCGGATATTCTCGGCAACGCCGGCGGTGTCACCGTCAGCTATTTCGAGTGGGTTCAGGACCGGCAAGGATTCTTCTGGCGGGAAAGCGAGGTCAACGAGCGGTTACTAGACGTCATGGAACGCTCTTTCGACGAGGTCGTTCGCTACGCCGAAACGCACAAGGTCAACAATCGGATCGCGGCTTACATGCTGGCGATAGATCGTGTGGCCACCGCGCTGAAGCTGCGCGGTATTTATGCATAATTTGCACTTGGCTTTCTAAGCGCCTCGGCGTACTCTCTCTGCCAGAAGTTGCGGCATATTCGTAATCCGATTCGGTTCGAATCGTCCCTCGGCCGAGGAAAGGGTCCGCCAAGTGGCCACGGACTCAACTCCTGAAGTTCCTGGAAGACTTGAAGAGCAGTACCGGCGCGAGATATGTCTCGTTGGCCGCTGGATGTACGAGCGCGGCCATATCGTCGCTTGCGAAGGCAATCTTTCGATTCGCCTTGATGCCAATCGCATTCTGACCACTCCGACCTGCATGAACAAGGGCATGATGTCGCCGGAAGATCTGGTCATCATGGATATGGATGGCCGGCACCTGCAGGGCGACCGGAAAATTTCGTCAGAAGCGGGAATGCACCTTCTGTTTTATCGGATGCGTCCGGACGTGCAGGCGGTTTGCCACGGGCATCCCCCGACGGCGACGGGTTTCGCGGCGGCGGGAGTGGGACTCGACCAGGCGCTTCTGCCCGAGGTTGTTGTTTCGCTTGGGAAAATTCCGCTCGTGCGCTACGCCACGCCGGGCACGCCCGATCTGTCCGCCGTCCTTGAACCGTATGTACCGCACTACGATGCGCTGCTGCTGGCGAATCACGGCGCGGTCACCTGCGGCCCCGATCTGCAGACTGCATTTTTCCGCATGGAAACGCTCGAGCATTTTGCCAAGATTGCGTTCACCGCAAAACTGAGCGGCGAGCCGCAGCTTCTCACCACGCGTGAAGTGGCAAAGTTGATGGCCGCGCGCGCACGGTATCACGTCAGTCCTCCTCCGGGCGGTGGCGCGGAGCTCCCGGAAACCTGCGATGGCGGCGAGAATGAAACAGACGAAGTTACTTTGACGCGTTCCGAATTGGACGCGTTGGTGGATGAAGCCGTCCGCAAGGATCGCGCCCGCCGCTGATCTCAGCGATTCATTTTTTCCAGGCGTAGATCTCCGTTTTCTTTCGAACCTCATCCAACTCAGAGAGGAGGGTCATTCCCATGACAGCTCGACTGGATTACCGCAAATTTTCTAAAGAAGCGCTGAAGGCTATGCTGGACCTGGAAGCTTATCTCGTACAATGCGGCCTGGATCCGAAACTGCTTCACGTGATTAGACTTCGCGCGTCGCAGATCAACGGCTGCGCTTTCTGCATCGACATGCACTGGAAGGATGCACGCGCCGCAGGCGAAACCGAGCAGCGGCTTTACGGACTCGATGCGTGGCGCGAGTCTCCCTATTACACTGATCGCGAACGTGCCGCGCTGGAGTGGACCGAATCGCTCACGCTGATCGCGAGCACGCATGCGCCCGATGATGCATTCGCCGCGGTGAAGGCGCAATTCTCTGAAAAAGAAATCGTCGATCTGACCTATGCCGTTTCGACGATTAATTCCTGGAACCGGATTGCAATTTCCATGCGCGCCGTGCCGGGCCATTACCAGCCGCCGCAGAAGTCTTCGGTGGCCAGTTGAGGGTCCCGGAAATTCTCTTCCCCGTGTGCGGCATTTCGCACGCATAATTGTTGCGGCCTGCCCCCGATGGCGGGCCAGGAAAATTGGCGTCATGTCTGAAAACAAGGCTTTCTTCGAAGCGATCCGTTCCGGCGATGTTTCGGCGGTGAAATCCCTCGTAGCCGCTGATGCATCGCTCGTCTCGGCCAGAAACGATTCCGGCGTTTCCGGGGTCTTGGCCGCAGTGTACATGGGACGCAGTGAAATCCGCAACTTTCTGATCGCCAGTGGCGCAGTGCTGGAATTGCCCGAAGCCGCCGCCGTGGGGAATCTCGCCCGCGTCCGGGAACTCATCGAAAAAAATGGCGCCCAGGCCGGCTCGTTTTCTCCAGACGGATTTCCAGTTGTGGCTCTCGCGGCTTTTTTGGGCCACCTGGAACTTGTCCAATATCTGGCTGCACACGGTGCCGATATCAACGCCGCGGCCACCAATGGTTCAGGTTACAACGCCCTCACCGGCGCGGTCACCAGCGGCCACGCTGCCGTTGTTCAGTGGCTTCTGGAGCACGGTGCGAATCCCAACTACCGTTACTCCGAGGGCTATTCGCCGTTGCTTACGGCCGCCGCCAACGGCCGCCTGGATATTGCCAAACTTCTGTTGGCGCACGGCGCCGATCCGCATGCCACCACCGTTGACGGGAAATCCGCACTGGCCCTTGCTAACGAGCGCAACCATCCTGAAGTTGCCGCGTTGTTTCAGGCGCGCGCCGCATCCTGACGGAATCAGTCGAAAGGATCGAAAATGAAAATCCGGATTCTGGCTTTCCTCTTGCTCTGCACCGCTCTTGGAGGCTTTGCGCAGGATAAAGAAGACGATCGGTTGAAAAATTCCTACACGGTTCTGAAGGAAATATTGGCGATGCCCGATAAGGGTCTTCCCCACGACCTGCTCAACAAATCCCTGTGCGTCATAATCTATCCGTCGGTTCTGAAGGCGGCATTTATTGTTGGCGGCAGTTACGGGCGTGGCGTCATCACCTGCCGCACCGGGGAAGGCCACAACGGCCCGTGGAGCGCTCCCGCGATGATGGCTCTCGAAGGCGGCAGTTTCGGCCTGCAAATCGGCGGCCAGGCCACGGATTTCGTGCTGCTGGTGATGAATGATTCCGGCGCAAATTCCGTCCTCTCAAGCAAAGTGAAGCTTGGCGCCGACGCCTCCGCCGCTGCCGGCCCAGTTGGCCGCGATGCCTCCGCGGAAACCGACATCGTGATGAAGGCGGAAATCCTCTCCTTCTCCCGCGCTCGCGGCGTGTTTGCAGGCGTGTCGCTCGAAGGCTCCACCATGCGCTCCGACGATGGGGCAAACAAGGCGCTCTATGGCCAGGAACTAAGCGCCAGGCAGATTGTTCAGGGCGGCCATGTGAAAATCCCGGCCGCGGGTCTCTCCCTGATTCATTTGCTCGATAAAGTTTCTCCGCATCACGTGAAATAAAGCGCCGGCCTTTCTCGCGTTGACACCGCCGCGCCCGAGCGGCAATACTTTCATTCGATGATCGGACTCCTCCGCGGACGCCTGCTTGAAAAAGGACCCAATCAGGTTATTCTCGATGTCGGCGGCGTCGGCTATCTGGTGGCCGTGCCTCTTTCCACGTTTGCTGCGCTCGGCGATCTCCACGCCGAGGTCACTCTGCTGATCCACACACACGTGCGGGAAGACGCCCTGGCACTGTACGGTTTTCTCTCCGCGCGTGAAAAACACTTCTTTGAACTTCTCCTCGGGGCTTCCGGTGTCGGGCCGTCGCTGGCGCTGAAAATCCTTTCGGGGATGAATGTCGAAGAGCTTGTACCGGCCATTCGCACCGGCGATCTCGCTCGACTGACGAAGATTCCCGGAGTCGGGCGCAAAACCGCCGAACGCATGGTCGTCGAACTGAAGGACAAGCTCGAAGCCGTGGCTATCGAGACCGAGAAGCCTGCACCTTCTTCTCCCGCCGGCGTTGAAGCCGACGTGAAATCCGCCTTGCTCAATCTCGGCTACGATGAGCGAACCGCCGACGCCGCTCTCGCCGAAGCCAAGCGCGAAGCCGGAGCCTCCAATTTTGAAAAGCTGCTTCGTGTTACTCTGACAGCGCTAAGCGCCCCGGCGCGAAAGTGAAAGTGTTTCGGCCGGGAGATCCGACAGAAAGCCAGCAAGCGGGAGATATGGCGGAATTCAGTCAGAAGAAGGCAGTTGCGCGTCATGATGGACATGCTCCCGAGCGCGTCGTCAGCGGCGCCCCGCTCGATGATGATGCGCGCCTGGACGCCAGCGTCCGCCCCAAAACGCTCGCCGAGTACATCGGCCAGAAGCGCGTCAAGGAAAACATTGCCATAGCCATTGAAGCCGCGCGCACCCGCGGCGAAGCTCTCGACCATGTCCTGCTCTACGGGCCTCCTGGCCTTGGGAAAACCACTCTCGCGCAGATCATCGCCAACGAACTCGGCGTCGTCATCAAAACCAGCGCCGGCCCGCTCCTCGAACGCAAGGGCGACCTCACCGCCATTCTCACTTCGCTGGAGAAAAAGGAAGTATTCTTTCTCGACGAAATTCATCGCCTGCAGCCCGCCGTAGAGGAAGTTCTGTATCCGGCAATGGAGGATTTTCGAGTGGACCTCGTGATCGGCCAGGGACCAGGTGCGCGCATTCATCCGTTTCATCTGAGCCAGTTCACGCTTATCGGCGCCACCACGCGCGCCGGGCTGATCACCGCGCCCTTGCGCTCGCGCTTTGGGATTGTGCATCGCCTCGATTTCTACGAGCCTGAAGATCTCCTGATCATCCTGCACCGCTCGGCGAAAATTTTGAACATCCAGATGGACGAAGCCGGCGCCCAGGAAATTGCCGGCCGCTGCCGCGGCACGCCGCGCGTCGCCAACCGGTTGCTTCGCCGCGCCCGCGATTTTGCCGAAGTGCGCGCAGCCGGGCGGATTACCCGCGAAGTGGCCCAGGAATCTCTGCGCATGCTCGGCGTGGACGAGCATGGCCTCGATGAAGTCGATCGCAACTTGATGATCGCGCTGCTGGACAAATACGCGGGTGGGCCAGTAGGTGTCGGTACGCTTGCCGCAGCCCTCAGCGAAGAAGAAGACGCGATCGAGGAAATGTACGAGCCTTACCTGATGCAGATCGGCATGCTCGACCGCACGCCGCGCGGTCGCGTCGCCACGCCACGAGCCTACGAATACTTTGGCCGCGAACTCCCCAAACGCCAGCCTCGCCTGTTCTGAACGCCCAGCCTCCACCGCAGGTCCTCAAAATTCATCATTGACGGGTTTGCGCTGGCAGAGTAACTTTCTTCCACTTTTGTTCTCAAAAACGCTTTTGGTCGGAGGAAAATCATGGCTAGGCGCAAATTTCTCGCTCAATTGCTGGGGCTGCCATTTTTACCGATGGCGGCGAAAGCCGAAGAACCGAAAAAATCTCTGAAGATCATGATGAAGAGCGCCTGGGGCACCGATGACCCCACGCGGGCTTCGTTCGTCTTCTCCCACGGCTATGCGCTCAGCGAGGCCGGCCACGATGTCCAGATTTTCCTTCTCGGCGAAGCTACCTATTTAATGCGCAAGGCCACCGCGAGCTCCGTGCTTCCGGTGGGATGGCCGCCGCTCGCGGAAACGCTGGAAAAAATTGCCGCCAAGCACATTCCCATTTTTGCTTGAGGGGCCTGCAGCCGGGCGCGTGGCGTCTCGGAAAGCGACCTCAGCAATTGGGGCGCAAAGTTTGGAACTCCCGCGATTTTTGTAAGTCTTGTCGAGTGGGCCGACCGCATCATCGTCGAGTAGAGCCGCCAGGCGCGCTTGGATCAGTTATGTTTCAGGAACTCGCCTTTGCTGCCGGTCAGCGAGTTATAGAGCGTTTCGATGAATTTGTCGGCATCCAGAAACTCGCTGGACCATTTCGCCCAGGGGGCCAGGATCTTCTCCTGTTTCATCTGGTCGACCGTCTTGTGGTCGTCGATCGCCTTCTGTACGACTGCGGAGGTTTCCTTCAGCATTTTCGTGAACACGCGCACGTCATCCAGATTGGAGATCGCGCCGTGGCCGGGAATCACCTTCACGTCGGGAGGCAGTTGCGTCGAAACCTTTTCCATCGCGGCAATCATGCCCTGCACGGTGCCGCCGCTAGAAACGTCAATGAAGGGGAATCCGTAACGCACGAAATCATCGCCCATGTGCACCACGTTGTTCTTCGGGAAGAAAATGATGGCGTCGCCGTCGGTGTGCCCGGCAGGAAAGTGCAGTGCGCGAATATCCTCGCCATTCAGGTGCACGGTCACGTCGTGCTCAAACGTGATGACCGGCAGCGCCCCTTTCGCCGCAGGCTTGGCCTCCATTTTGATCGAGCCGCCATTGCCCGCGATTCCCCCGGTCTCCAGCCGCTTGCGAACATTGTCCTGGGCGATGACGGTCGAGCCGGCATTCGCGAATGGTTCGTTCCCGCCCGCGTGGTCACCGTGATAATGCGTGTTGATCACGAATCTCACCGGCTTGTCCGTAATCTTCAGGTTTTTCAGCGCGGCCTGAATCTTGTCCGCCAGAGGCGCGAACTGGTCGTCCACGATTACAATGCCGTCTTCGCCGATGGAAGCGGCAATGTTTCCGCCTTCACCCTCCAGCATGTAAATGTTCCCGGAAACCTTGGTTACCTTGATTTCCACCTTCGAAAAATCCTTGTCTTGCGCCCGCAATCCACCGCAGAGAAAGAAAACGCTACCCAGAATAACTGCCAGCCGTGACCACAACGCCGTGTACTTAGATTTGTTCATTTGGCCTCCCCAAGTCCCGTGAAATTCTAACACTGCAGACTGCCATATTCGGCTTAGACGCGGGTAGAAGTAGATTCACGTCACACCCGCTCAATTCGCACCGGCCTCCCCTTTTCGGGTAAGGTATCTTCAATCTACCGAAGCTCTGGAAGGAATAAGCCGCTCCGGCGCGCCTGGAAACTTTCTTGACTGATTCTGCTGCCACCCAATCCGCACCCGCGGGCCCCCGGCGATTTGCCTTTCTGGTCGCGGCGGGGATTTTTCTGAGCCGCGTAGCCGGTTTGATTCGTGACCGCGTATTTGCCCACTACTTCGGTAATTCAGACGCGGCCGATGTGTTCAAAGCCGCCTTCCGCATTCCCAATTTTCTGCAGAATATGTTTGGTGAAGGCGTCCTCTCGGCTTCGTTCATCCCGGTGTATGCCAGCCTGCTCGCCCGCGAGGACAAAGAGGAAGCGCGAAAAACGGCCGGGGCGGTCGCGGCGCTTCTCACGCTCAGCACATCGATCCTTGTGCTCCTCGGCGTACTCACCGCGCCCTGGCTGATTGACGCCATCGCCCCCGGCTTCCAGGGAGAAAAGCGCGAACTGACCATCCTCCTCGTGCGCATTTTGTTCCCCGGTGCTGGCCTCCTCGTCGCCTCTGCCTGGTGCCTCGGCGTTCTGAACAGCCACCGCAAATTCTTTCTCTCCTACACCGCGCCCGTGCTGTGGAACATCGCCATGATCGTGGGCATGCTCGCTTTCGGCGCCGGGCGCGGGCAGAATTCGCTCGTCGTCGTCACCGCCTGGGCCTCCGTCGTGGGGAGCGCGTTGCAGGTTCTGGTGCAGCTACCGATGGTCTTCAAACTTCTTGGCGGCTTGAAACTTTCGCTTGCTCACCAGGCCGAGCAGGTGCGCGTCGTCATCCGCAATTTTTTCCCGGTGTTCATCAGCCGCGGCGTGGTACAGATCAGCGCGTATATTGATGCGTTCCTCGCCAGTTGGCTGCCGACGGGCGCCGTTTCTGCGCTGGCCTACGCGCAAACGCTGTACACGCTGCCCGTCAGCCTGTTCGGCATGTCCGTCTCCGCTGCGGAGCTTCCCGTTATGAGCGGCGCGCTCGGTGCCGCCGACGAGGTGGCGGGCATTCTCCGCACGCGCATGAATTCCGGCTTGCGGCAGATCACGTTTCTCGTCGTCCCGTCCGTCATGGGATTCCTCGCCCTGGGCGACGTCATCGTCGCCGCCATCTACCAGTCGGGCCGCTTTACGCACGCCGACGTCATCTATGTCTGGGGCATCCTCGCCGGTTCCACGGTTGGGCTTCTGGCCTCCACGCTGGGGCGGCTTTACTCTTCCGGTTACTACGCGCTGCGCGACACGCGCACGCCACTGCGTTTCGCCATCGTTCGCGTCGTGCTCACCACGCTGCTCGGCTACCTGGCCGCGCTGCCGTTGCCGCGCCTCCTCGGTATTGAACCTCGCTGGGGTGTCGCCGGGCTCACAATTTCTGCTGGCATCGCCTCGTGGGTCGAGTTCACGCTGCTGCAGCGCGGCATTCGCCGCCGGATCGGGCAAGTCGGTGTACCGCTCGCATTTCTTGCGCAAGTCTGGGTCGCCGCGTTGATCGCGGCAGTGGCGGCGCGCGGCATCCTGATTGCAATCGGGCATCGCGGCCCGATTCTTCTCGCCGTCATCGTCTTATCGGTTTACGGCATCCTGTTTTTTGGTGTATCAACGCTATTGAAACTCCCCGAAGCCCAGGCCATGCTTGGCATTCTCCGCCGCCGTGCCGGCATGAAATAAGTTTCCTAGTCGGTCCAGAGGGCGTCTTCAGGAAATTGTTCGATGATTACCGTGTACATCGCACTTGGCACAAACGTTGGGGACCGTGAAGCCAATCTCCGTCAGGCGCTTCAGATGCTCCCTGAATCAGGCGTGCAAATCCGGCACATCTCCAGCATTTATGAAACGGAGCCAGTGGACTACCTCGATCAGGAATGGTTCCTGAACGCTGTTCTTGAGGCGCAAACCGAACTCGACGCTCTGGATTTATTGAGCGCCCTGCGCGTGATCGAAGCCCGCATGGGCAGCAAGAAAGCCTTCGCGAAAGGGCCGAGAAAGATCGATCTGGATATTTTGCTTTACGGCAACGAAACGATTGACACGCCGGAACTGCAGGTGCCGCACCCGCGCATGCTCGAGCGAAAATTCGTCCTCATCCCGCTGGCGGAAATTGCCCCGAGTCTTCGCCATCCCAACTGGAAGTCGGGAGTAGCGCACTTGCTCGCCGCCACAACCGACCACAGCGTCGTGAAAAAATTCCGCGACCTCCCAAGCATCTAGCCTTCGTGTAGGGCCCGCCTGCCGCGGCGGGCGGGCCGTTCTTCCTTTGGAGTGCGGGAGCGAAGCTCCCGCTTTTATCGAGTAAGCTCAGCCGGCAAACGCCGATTCAAGCCCAAACATCTCGCCTAAGCCAACTCCTCTTAACTCGTCCGCCGTAGCACTAGCCGGTGCAAGGTGAAGATTTTCGGTTGCAGCGCATCAAGCTCGATCTGCGACAACCCATCCTCGTTGATCTCCCGCCAGCGATATACGCCGGGCTCGGATTCCGTCTGCTCCCGGCCGTTCAACCGCCGCAAGAATTCGCGCGCATCTTCCGCCGAAGTCTTCTCGCGAAGGGTGGGCCGAGCCACGGCCTCCACAGCATAACTTCGTAGCAATTTGCTCCAGTAATGATTGAACAGCTCGTCCGAAGCGAAGATATCGCTCCAAGCCACTTCGCCTCCATACGCAACCACCACACCGACTACGCGTTCTCCTTTCAACCCCGAAGTTTCCTTGCGAAAGCGCCTCTGAATTTCGCTGACCACGGTTTCCACGGAGGAGCTCACGCGCCGCGATCCATATATCTTGGAATAGGACTGCGTTGGCGCCTCGTCCCGAATCGTCGCTTCCAGATCGGCGCTACTCACCGAAGCCGATGGAGCCGTTGCCGCCCGCGGGGCCATCGAGCCTCCAGTCACCGCCGCCCACACGTCTCCCTGCTTCTGCTTCACCGCGGCCTGCTCGCGCACGCTGGGATGCACAATCGTATTCGCCTGATTGAATTGCGAACCGGAGGACCAGCGGCCATGCTCCACACAGAAAACATTGAGAGGTAGCGGCTCACCGAACGGCGCCACGATGCGATCCTTGCCAATCACGCGGTCCTGCTTCCCGCCGCTGACCAGTTCACCCGCAAGCAGCAGCAGCGGCCGTTTGCTGTGATTCACCAGGACCAGTTGATTCACGGAGGGCCCGCCGTAATTCTGTGCCACGGGACGCGAGCCGTCGCGGTTGCGGTAGATCGTGTCCGCGCCCTGCTCGCGCACGGTCACTTCTCCGCTCGACAAACCGTCTTCCAGCGTCAGAAACGCGCTGGTGTCATACCCGGAAGAGCTGACCACTGGAAATACAGTGAGATTTTCGTAGCTGACCGGATCCAGCAGCCTCCACTCGCCCTCCGGTTTTCCCGGAGGAGTTGCTCCTGTCGGGGAATACCAGAGAAAACCAAGCATGGCCATCCCCAAAGCCGAAAATCCCAGCAGGCCATGTCCGAGCATACTGATCAAAATGCGGTTCATTCCATCCTCCAGAACGTGCCGTGATTGCACGCTTGGAGTTAGAACGCGGGCGGGGAAATTTCTTGCAGCGGGAATCGAGGCTGGTCAGGGAGCAGGGAAGTATTCGACTGGCCCCGGCCAGGTCATCGCTTGGTTACTTCTTTGCTTCGTGCTTTCCTACCCTCTTGAATTGCCGAGGTTGTTGCGGTTCTTGTTCTTGCGTAACAACGAGGTTTGCGCCTCCTGCTTCTCGTATTCGGCGAGTTCCTCTTCCGTGTAGGAATAGGACTCGCGGGAAGCAAACATCGAATTGTTTTTGTTGGCCGCCTTCTTCTTTTTGCGGGCGGCGCCAAATTCATAGCGCGTCATGCGCAGCGGTCCTTCGATCGCTTTGACCTCCACCAGCAGGTCACTCACCTTTTCAAGGAAATCGTGCAGGTGGAACGGCCGCAGCACATAGGGCAGGCGGGCTTCTTCGATTACCTGGACAAACTGGCTGCCGGTCATCTCCGGCACCACAAAGAGAACGCGCAGGCGGGCCCCGTCTTCCACGCTGACCGTAGCAAGTTCGCGAAGAACGTGAAATAGCGCGGATTCGACGCCGACCATGGCGATATTCGCAATCAGCAGGGAATATTCCCCGGTTTTCAACTCCGCCTGCAACATCTTGGTGTCCGGGACCACGCGCACTCGCCAGCCTTCCGAATCGAGAATCTGCCTAAGCGCAGTTCCGCTGTGCGGGTCATCCTCGAACACAAGAATGCCGACTTGAGGGGACAGCGGGGTGGGAGTAGGCGCCATCTCCGAAGTATAGGTCGTTGGGCTGTCAGGGTCATCGGCCACAACGAGTTAGCGACGTAACGGGCACCTGTACGATGGTACGGGGGCTGATTCATCCCGCTCAGCTCGCGGGATGGAGCAGATTTGGCGTTTCAGGGCTTTGGGCTGTCCGCGGGCTTCTCGAGCACGCACCCCTTCACGAGCATTTTGCCGTCGCCATCCTGGGTGTCTTCCTGCAGGAAGCCGGCGTCGCCTTTGCCCCACCAGAGCACCTTGCCGTCGGAGTAGCGGTCCCCGTCGGCGGAGTGGGTCTGGCGCATCAGGTAGCTGTGATCGTGGGTGCGGATTTTGGCCGCGGCGTCGTGGAGATAGACTGTGATTTTGGCGCCGGATTCGCAGGTGTAGTCGAATCGTTTCCATTTGATGGCTGGGCGGACGTTGTTTGTAGGGCCAGGCGCAGCGGCTTGCTTTTCAGGGGTGGCTGGTACAGGAGGCGCCTGTTGGGCGCAGGCAATACCGCTGGCGAAAAGCCCGAATCCGGCCCACGCAAGCAGAACGAGCATGATCCGATCTCGTCGCGTAGTAGTCGTCCTCATTGGGTCCTCGCAGTCACTTTAAGTCTAGCGCGATGTTTCATCGGGAGGTACAGGAGGTTAAGGAGGAAAAGGAGCGAAAGAAGGCGGAGGGGGGCCTACAAAAGTAAAGCGAAGCCCGCCACCCCGGCAGGGGTGTCCAAAACAATACAGACGGGGGCTCCCCGGCGAGGGAAAATTGCTTGGCAGCCTGGGATGCCCTTTTTTGCATCCGGAGATTTGCCATTATGCAGTGTCCAGAGTGCGGCAGCCAGCGAATCCATCTATCGAGGCGTAAAGGAATCCTGGAAAAGGGAATCCTCTCCAGCGTTTTTCTGAGGCCGTTCCGTTGCGAGCGTTGCGACTTCCGATTTTTCCGGTTTTCGCTTTCCAGTCATCCCCATCCCACCCGTTCCGCAACGACCAATTGAACTGGATTTTCTTGGCCTGAATATCGGTTGCCTTATCAGCTGTTTTATCAGCGCAAGATTTCTTCGTTCGTTTGGCCTTCCTTCTCGTTCGTTGCCTGCGCGATCGATTGCCCCGGGTGTGATCGCGTTTTCCGGACATCCGAAATTCACCGATCAGATCTGAAAGTGTCACTATAAGTACAGATATGGGGCATCACCTCTGTTTACCATGGTTGTCGTGGCAGTAAGGCGACCGGGACGAGTCGACCTGCTTCTCCACACGCAAGAACAGGAGAATGTTTATGAACTTTTCAGATGTGGGCCCGACACAAATATTGATGGTCGTTGCTGTCGTTCTGTTGTTGTCCGCAGCCACTGCGATTTGGGCTTTTTCGCGCAAGCGCCGGACGCAAAGATTGCAAGCTCAGTTTGGCAGCGCGGAATACTCTCGCACCGTGAAGGCGGGTGGGAACCGGCGTCAAGCAGAATCGGCCCTCGATAAGCGCTCCGATCGAGTGGACAAGTTGAACATCCGGCCGCTCGCACCGGGCGATCGTGCGCGATTTATAGAGTCCTGGGCCAGGGTTCAGGCGCGGTTCGTTGATGGGCCGGGAGGCGCAGTAACGGAAGCGGACCAGTTGTTGGGCGATGTCATGGCCACGCGTGGCTATCCGATGAGCGACTTTGAACAGCGGGTTGCGGACATCTCCGTAGACCACCCACTGGTCCTCGACAATTACCGGGCGGCTCATCAGGGCGCTCTTCGCCAAACCCGCGGCGAGGCCAGCACCGAAGACCTCAGAAAGTCCATGATTCATTTTCGGACGCTGTTTGAGGAACTGATCCGCGAGCCAGAGGCGGCGCATTCCTAAGTCGCACAGGTCCCATTGCGGCAGTCCACAGAAGTGCGAATCGAAAGCCGCTTCCGGATGGTAAATCGGAGAAGTTGCCCCCGGTCTCCATCCGAAGCCAGGAGAAAAAATGGAAACCGCCAATAGCGTCGAGTGCGAAGCGATGGAAAAGATGCCGGACATCGATTGCCTCTGCAAACACGCGGGCTGCAAGGGCCACACGCAGTAGTCACCCGCCAGCGGCAGGTGGACCCAGGTTCTGATTTAGAGAGGAAGTCCAAAATGAAAATGCTCCGATTGTCTGCAAACATCATCACGTTATTTGTCGCCGGGATTCTTGCCGGATGTTCCGGCACATCCGCATCACCCGATGTAGCCGGCAGTATTCGCAAATCGCTCGATGATGCCGGGTTCAAGGACGTCTCGGTGAGCCAGGACCGCGAAAAAGGCATCGTGACCCTCAGCGGAAAGGCCGTCAGCGAAAACGACAAATCGCAAGCCGAGTCTCTTGCGAAGTCCCTCGCCGGCTCCCAGGTTGTCGCCGACCAGATCGCCGTGATTCCCATCGGTTCGGAAAGCGATGCCAAGGCCATGAATTCCGACCTGGATTCCGGCATCGAGAAAAACCTGGATGCCGCGCTGATCCAGAACAAGATGCACGATCTTGTGAAATACGTTGTTAAGAGCGCCGTGGTCACTCTGACCGGCGAAGTCAACTCCCAGTCCAAGCGCGAACGCGCCGAGAAGGTCGCCGCGGGAGTCCCCAATGTGCGGCAGGTCGTGAACGACTTGCAGGTGAAAGACCAAAAAGCCAGTTCCTCGCAGTACTAGCAACTCATTTGCTCACCACGCTACAAGCCAGGGATGCGCCCAGCGGCGGATGTGTAGATAATGTGGGGCGTGGCGCAACTTGAAAATTTCCGCCTGAAAGTGTTTCGCACCGTGGCGCAGCACTTGAGTTTTCGCAAGGCGGCGGAGCACCTCTTTATCACGCAGCCGGCGGTGACGCTGCAGATCAAGGCGCTCGAAGAAGATCTGGGCGTGCGGCTGTTTGACCGGAAAGGGAACCAGATTTTCCTGACCGCGCAGGGAACTCGTCTGCTGGGATATGCGAAGCAGATGGAAACGCTGGTCGCGGAGGCGGAGCAGGACATCGCCGAGGGCGAAGGCCAGTTGTCGGGAGAGCTGGCATTGGGAGCTTCGACGACGATTGCACAATACGTGCTCCCGCGGCTGATCGGAGCGTTTCTGCTGGAGAATCCCCGCATCCGGCTGTCGTTGCAAAGCGGGAACACCGAGCAGATGGTGCGGCTCCTGTTGGACGGCGCGATTGCGCTGGGACTCATCGAAGGACCGGCGCGGCATCGCGAGGTGCGCACGGAGCCATTCATGGAAGACGAAATGGTGCTGATCGCGCCGGCAAACTCGGAAATGGAGCGGCTCACTAACGAGCATCTGCGCTCGACCAATCTTCTGATGCGGGAGCAAGGCTCCGGCTCGCGCCGCGTGATCGAGCTGGCCCTGGGAAGGGCGGGCATAAAGACAAAGAATTTTGCGCGGGTGATGAATCTGGATTCCAGCGAGGCCATAAAGTCGGCGGTGGAAGCGGGGCTTGGGGTCGGGTTTGTCTCGCGCTGGGCGATCGCCAAGGAACTGGAACTCGGGATCCTGAAGATCGTGGAGGTTCCGGGGTTGCGTGTAACGCGAAGCTTTTCGCTGGCGCGGCGAACCGGCCCTGTGCCGCAAGGGCCGGCGGGCAGTTTCCGTAGCTTTGCTGTCGAACGGGTGCGCGCGCTTTCCTCCAGTTTGAAGAGGTCCGGCCGCCCGGGCGGCTCCGGCCGATAAGGCGAACTAATGTCCGATTAGGATTGCTGCTTGGACGGGCCTCCTCTCCATCAGTCACACTCCTGCCATGAACAAGAACATTTTTTTTGCGGGGATCATCCTGGCGGCCAGCGGGTTTGTTTCCCCGCCGATTGCGCTGCTGGGCGGCCTTGTTTATGGCCTGACCGTGATTCATCCGTTTCATGTGGAGAGCAAGAGCCTCTCCAAATTTCTGCTGCAGGCTTCCGTGGTGGCGCTGGGCTTTGGCATGAACCTTCACGAAGTGCTGCGTGCCGGGGAGTCCGGGTTTGTTTATACGGCGCTGAGCATCACCGGGGCGATGCTGCTGGGGCTGGGTCTTGGGTATCTGATTCACGTACAGAAGAAAGCGTCGTTTCTGATCAGCGCGGGCACGGCCATTTGCGGAGGCAGTGCGATCGCCGCCGTGGGACCCATCGCCGAGGCGAACGAAGAAGAGATGGCGGTTTCGCTCGGCACGGTGTTCATCCTGAATTCCGTGGCGCTGTTCCTGTTTCCGGTGATCGGGCTGGCGCTGCACATGAGCCAGACGCAATTCGGGTTGTGGTCGGCGCTGGCGATTCACGACACAAGTTCCGTGGTGGGCGCAACGGCGAAATATGGCGCGGCGGCGCTGGCTGTTGGGACGACAATCAAACTGGCGCGGGCGCTGTGGATTGTGCCGCTCTCTGCGGTGACGGCAATCTTTCTGAAGAGCAAGGCGCGCATCCAGTGGCCGTGGTTCATCCTGTTTTTCTGCTTTGCGGCCCTGCTGAACACGCTGCTGCCCGCATACAGCGGCGCCTTCGGCGTGCTGAATCACCTCGGGAGAATCGGTTTGACGGTGACCCTCTTCCTGATCGGCACGGGCCTGAACAAAAAAACGCTAGCCAACGTCGGCGTTCGCCCGCTGCTGCAGGGGCTGGTCCTGTGGGTAATCGTGGGCAGCACCACCCTGGCGCTGATCCTCGGCAACTGGATTCACCTCTGAGTGCAGCGGCGTGTTCGGCAAGTTCAGGGCAGCGATGTTTACCAGTCGGTAACCCCACCCCCCCCCTATTTTTCGTAAGTGACCGAAATGCAGGACTTGAAGTCCTGTGATTTCTATCAGTTTTGAAGTGGTGGAAACACGGGACTTAGCTTCGAAGGATTTTCGACCGAGAAGGGGCGGGGTGTGTAGAGAAACCAATCCCCGCGCGAACCCTTCGACTATGCCCAGGGCAAGCATCAGCTATTCTCTCGCGTTAGTAACAACTAGGTAATAGTATTCTGTAGTACTGGAACGATTTTGCGCCGAAAAAGTAACGGGCGGGGATCAGAAGTTGAAGGATTAAGAGCGAAAGTCCAGAAGAAAAAAAGAGCTGAAGCGACGCCAAGACCCGGGTACCAAAAACCGGAACCCGGGGCACCCGGCTATTTCGCTCCTAACAAAACGATTCAAGGTCAGGGGAATATCCGCGTCATCGTTAGCCTCGTTTACACACTAGGCAAAGTTCGGTGAATTAGACAGCACCTGCAACCCGAGCTAGCCTTCTGGAAGTCCAATTATTGAGGGCTGTTAAGGTTTGCTGAATCAGTGCCGGGACAATTCTCTTACGCTCGTATAAGCAGTTGACCAATTCACGAAATTGGTCCAGATCATCCTTGAACCAAGATTGAGGTACATCTTCTACGATCTTGCTTAGCTCTCCTAAGGTCACTCGCGTCTCCAATCGCTCTAGCCAGGGACCAAGAGCGTCAAGGTTTTGGACTGCCGAGTAGATAGCGATATCAAGATAGAGCCCGCGAAGGGGTGAATCCTTAAACCCCCAGTCGCAACCGCCAAAACAGAATCCGTTGTCAATCATGTAGAGACGATATGTCCTCCTGTGCTTCGACGGTCGCGGCAAGCATAAGATCTGCCTACTATCAATATTACTGGTCCACTTGTCGAACATAAGAATGCCCATGAGGTCTGAAAGATTCTCCACGCGGCCCAACCGTGATGCTTGACTAAGTTCCACCACTGACAGCAGCATCCTGTTCGCACCATATCGCCTGAAGGGAAACTGGGACCCAAAGGCAAGGCCGGCCGCCACGGGGTAACCACCATAGGGCCACTGAATTGAGAGGGCAGTGGTGAGGCGCACAAGCTCTTCCTTCGTTTCGAGAACACAAATTTCGGGACATGGTAATCCCAGAAGTTTTCCGAGCCGTCCGGCCAGATACTCGTTAGCGAGAATTCTGAGTCCTTGAGGATTATTTGCGAATTTGACCACATAGTAGTGGCCGTCAGAACAGCGCATCAGATGAGGTTGGGACCCCCCGCGCATGGGGCGTACGTGCTCGATTGCTCTGACGAAGGGGAGAGGGTGTATCGGGACAGTGGATAAAACACCCAGGGGTTGTCCATTTGAAATGGACGTGGCTGGGTCGCCCACCATGATAGCCTCAATTGTACGCAACTAACATGTATTCCGTCTGGGCGTAAGATATATATAGAGTGTCTACACTATTGTGTCAATATAAATAAATATTAACTAAGTACTATACCGCCCCCTACTGATGGTAATACTAAGCCGGGTGCCCCGGGTTCGGTCTCGCGTTAGTAACAACTAGGCAATAGTATTCTGTAGTACTGGAACGATTTTGCGCCGAAAAGGTAACGGGCGGGGATCGGAAGTTGAAAGTCAAAAGTTGAAAGTTGAATGTCCAGAAAAAAGTGAAGAGCTGGAGCGACCCCAAGACCCGGGTACCATAAACCGGAACGTGGGGCACCCGGCAGCGACTAGATCGCGCAGGACAGCGACGCCGAAAGAGTGGGGACAGACGGAAAGTTTTCTTACATTTCAGCAGCTTAATAAATTCGAAGGGAACATCCCGTCTGTCCCCGATTTCTCGATTTCTAAGCCAAATTGAATTTCCTTTGAGGGGACTTACTTGTGAGCGGGTGATGCCTTGTCGAGCGCGTCAACAAGCGGCTTGGCTGCTGGAATAACTGCCTGGCCGCCCGAGATGATTTCCTTCGCACTCATCTGCTTGCCATACAAATCTTTGTTGGCATCGTCGTCGGTGTCCATCGAAGCACCTTCCAGCGAGATGCCGGCAAACAGTCCTTTTGACCGCGAGTACGTCAGAACGTCCGCCTTCATCGCATCGGCGTTGTAACCAGTTGCCTGAGCGCCCGTGGGGCCGGCAGCCGCAGCGGCATTACCACCAAGCTTTGTCTTTCCATTTAGGATTTGGTCCGCACCCTTTTGGTTCATAACAACCAGTACAAAATCTGTTGCCGTGGAACCGAGTTGCACGCCGATGCTGCCCTGATCGAGCTTGTACATAGCCGGCGCGCCCCATCCGCCATTCATCTTTGCGCCCGTACGGCAAACCAGCGCGCCTCGGCCGTAACTGCCGCCGATTCCGATGGCTACTTTTTTGACGCTCGGGAAGATCAGAACGCAATCGGCCTGATCAAGGATGCTCTTGGGAAGGCCATTGTTCTCGCCAAGGATCGTCTGCATAGCGGTGGCCGCATTTGAGAGACGCTCCTCTTCCTTCTTCTGAGCAAATAGAGGG